>Ga0315915_1006419_pt1 | contig 14347 bp, 10 predicted proteins | sample MpolbnodulesMG_FD_207738 | JGI IMG/M metagenome (GOLD analysis project Ga0315915, IMG submission 207738) | Medicago polymorpha root nodule microbial communities from Los Angeles, California, United States - branched nodules | ecosystem: Host-associated > Plants > Roots > Nodule | place: USA... | reverse complement strand
CACACATTTTCAAGACATAGATTGTTTTATCAAATTCAACCATCAAATTTCTCCAATCACTTTTTGAATGAAATAATTTGTATTTTTAATGCAAAATTGAATATTAGATAATCACACACAATTGATTTTATCTCATTATCATAAAGTAAACGTGACTTTTGAACTTATGCATTTCATTTACAAACAAAACTACCTTCCATTAACCACCAATATATCTTCCATAAAATGCATATCTTTCTCATTTTTCATGTATTAAATATAAGTCATTGGATCACGCATGTCATGGTGAGAATTAATATTATATATGTTAGATATACAAAGTGATTTTGCTTAAAAAAAAAATACAAAGTGATTGTAAATTTTAACACTAATAATATTTATTTATTACGTATCTATTATTTATCAAATAACTATTTAAATAACTACATAAATCACACTAATTATCTATTGCAATGTTCTATTATTTTAAGAACAACTTATAAATTAAACCAGTTACTATTTTAAAGTTAGACAAAGAACATCTCATCGTTAATTATTTTGCTGATCTCTCATTTATCTTAATACGTTCTTTTATTACTCCTCTAACTATTAGCATATACTTTTACAAAAAATATAACATTAATCTAAATATATTTTAGGCGGATGAAGAGGTAATATAATGCAACTATTTATGGTCCCTTTTATATATTACTAACAATATTTTGTATCCCTTTATGTATGGGCCCTGGGTTGTCTTCCACCCGGAATGCGCTTAGGGTCACCTGTAGTTGTGTAATGTGAGTGAGTCTATGCGGTTGTCAAAGTCAACTAACGTGTATATGAGTATTTTTCATTGTCAAAGTGTACAACTAAATATTTCTTGATTTTTCGTTCCAATGATTTTAATATTCTTTTTTTTATCAAGTACGTAGTCTAGTGGTTAGAAATTTACTTCTTAAGCTAGATAAGTGTGGTGTTTGAGATTCGAACTTCGAACGTTGCATATATTATGCAATATCCCTATCAAATGAGTTAAACTCATGAGAACAAATGATTTTATTTCTATATCGCATGTATATTAAAATTAGATGCAAATTAAATAAAACAACACTTGATAAAACGTTTTAGTGAAATGTTTACTTTAAGAGAGGAAAATGAAGAATGTTGCAGTTATCTTTTTTTTCTTCCACAAGTATGTTATTGTTAATATTACTACTAATATGAATCTATAACTACACAAATGAAACTTAAAAGTTATGCTTTAGTTCCGTTTTTCAATTTTCGAAGTTATTTCTTTTGGTTTAATGAATATTGATTTTCGATTTAGGGTTTTCACATATTTGATTGTTTTGTTAATGTGCTTTTGAAATTTGATCTAAAATATAAAATACAAGGGGTTACAAACCTAATTCAATCTAACCACATAATCATATCAAACGAGTATACAAATAGTTCAGATACAACAAAAGTTACTAGTCTTTTACAAATATCATTTTTGGAAATGAATTACATTATAGACAGACACATTAGTGCTTCACGATATCATGCACAAAATGAAGTTCATTTTTGAAGATGTGAACATCTGCAAAGTAATCCATGGTGGGGCCAATGATATCCTTTGGCTCCAAAGAGACTACCAAATCTATCTAGCCAATTTTCGACACGCAACAAGCTTGATTGGCACTGAATAAAAAGGAATCATCACTCAATTACCTTCTCATAGAATACTGCAACGAGACAAACGACAAAACCATGCTTGCCAACTTTCTTTTAATTTTGGATACAATGTAATAGATAAGTAAATGTTAACAAGCACTTTCTCTTTTTATTACAATATATGGATTTCATGTATTGTTTAACGACAAAACCATATTATGATTTTTAACGAATGTTCTCCTCATACTTTCATTCCACAAATTTTAGCTCCAATTGTTCTGCCACCTATTGTTTAACGAATGTTCTCGCTATTAATATGGTCAATTCAAGTTCCATAACCTTAATGCTTCTAGAGTTGTTGCATATTATCAAGTAAACTTTGCAGCCCAATTTTTAAGAAACAAAATGTTATATGGTGACTCCACAATCATGAGATGTTATATCAGTACCATATAACAGGAGCTGAGGTCCTTTTATATGGTTTTGTGTGTTTATTGAATTCAATCTGTTTTTCTTTTCCTGCATTAGGATGCAAGGTTATATGTGTTTGATTTGGGGTTTTTTTTTTGAGAGATGATTTGGGGTTTTCTGTAGTTGATATTCTCATTTATTTGTTTTTTTAATTTAGTGAATTTTGCTTTACAATTTTCTTTTTAGAGTTTATGTTAATTTTTTTTGTCCTAATTAAATTTTCTACAAAAATGACATAAATGAATCAAGCAAATTTCTTACGCCCTCATACTTTCATTCCACAAATTCTACCTCCATATTTTCTGTCACCTGTTGTTTAACGAATGTTTTCGCTATTGATATAGTAACAATTCAAGTTCCATAACTTTATTGCTTCTAGAGTTGTCGCATATTATCAAATAAACTTTGCAGCCCAATTTTTAAGAAACGAAATGTTATATGATGACTTCACAATCATGAGATGTTACATCGGTACCATATAACAGGAGTTGGGGTCCACATATGTGATGCAATTTTATGTGTTTTAGGGTATCTTTAGAAAATATATTTGATATTTTTTTTGACGTAAACTGAGTATCCTCTGCGCGCAATTGTTATTTTCATTTCTGACCATTGAGAATGGTTCATGGATATATTTAACCGTTGTTAATGTAAAACATTTTTATATGACAATCAATAAGAGCTCACCATATTTTCATTTCATAATATTAATTTCTAATTATCCAAATAAAAATGGATGATGTGACAAAATAGTGAAGTTTTATTGGATATCATCGTAGATCTGCTATACACAAGCAATACATATCTTAATATTTTTTTACCATATTTTTGTTTGCCATGCAAAGTTATTTAAATTAAAATAGTTTGTATCGCTTTTAAATTATATTACACTACTAAGTATCCATATGGGGACTCAATAATGATTTTTTTTTTGTTGAAAAAATATTATTGATCTTCTGGTTTTAAATACTAATGATCTATTGTTACTTAAAGTTTATCTATACTATATATAGAGAAAATAATCTCTTTCAGTTTTTTTGGGTTGACTTTTTCTCTTTCTAAAAATGCCTTCAATTTTGAATACAAATAACACATGTAACAAATATATAATATATTTAAATATTAAAAAACATAAACACCATATGAATATATATATATATATCTTGTTTTTATTCTTTATCATTTAAAAAGTGTAATAAATTAGATGAGTATACCTATATTTACTTTTTCACTATCCCAATTATACTCTTAAACAACCTTTTCTATAATAAAGATCGTTGGTGTCATTAAAAAAAGAATTTAGATTATATTTTTTGTTATATTGTTGGTGTCATTGAAATAGATAATCATGGTTAGTTTGGTTTGTTATTACTTGAAAGCAACAAACATTTACATTTTTAGTTTTAATAAAATCAAAATTTCATAAAAAAACTCCCTTCATTATTTTCAAACGTTGACGCAATAAAAAGGACGAAAGGACGGACACGTGAGTGCCCGTCTTTTCGCTAGTTTTAATATAATTTCTTTTTACACTTCAAGTAATACACTGCTCCCTCACTTGTGTCAATCATGACGACCCTTATGAAGATCTTTGATGACATCTCGTCATTACGTAATTTTTAATGTAGTTCCATGAGGTTTCTGAGTTCACAGCGCACTTAGATAGCTTAAAGAGCAAGAAAAACTAAAGAAAAGAGAGAATGAGAAAACATGTCACGATTACTGAAAATCGCGACACGATTGGAGGACTAAATTTTGATGATGCTTCAGCCAAGGAAAACGTGTCACGATGGCAAAATCGTGACATGATTCTAATCGTGTCACGATTGGACGCGAATTTGTGCCTATTTAAGCAGATTTTATTTCTGAAATAAGCGTTCGGAATTTCGGATACCTAAGTGTGATTTTGAGAGCAAAGGACTGAAGACGAGGCTTTCTGACCAACTTATAGTCAGTTTATGTATGTTTTAATTCTTCCATTGATTATGTTATTTATGATTTCGATTATGAGTAGTTAAATCTCTTAGAGATTAGGTCTGAGATGAATCTGATGTAACTTTGTTTGAGACATGTTGCTATGAAACTCTATTTCATGTGAATATCAATCTAGTTTTATTCAATTCAATTGTTATTAATGCTATTTATATATTGACACCATATAATCTGAATCGGTAAGATTGAATGACTACTGACCATAGCTTACAGCTTAGACCTAATTGAATTGTTCAAATAAACAAGGTTAGTTTAGGAATGAATAATCGTTTATTTGTGATATTATGTTAACGTTCTTAAAACCTTCAAAGAATATTAGATCACCTGAGAAATTATGGATTGTAATCTGAGAAGAGGGTCCTAAGTCAAGGGATTGATTAGGGCTATTTTAATTAACCATCGTGAAACTAGAGAAATATCCATAAGAAATATGTGCAGTATACCAAACAGAATAAATCAGAGGATTCGAATGACCAAGTCTTATCTCTTCATATATTTTCCAAACAATCTTTATTTTTCGTTTATTTACTTTTTATGCACACAAATCTACTGCCTCGGGCACTAAAATAAATGTACACATCCTATATACTAACACTATTGTTCAATTGAGATTAACACAGTCCTCGTAGAAACAAACTTATTTTTATTACTTCCTTAGTTTTAGTACACTTGTTAAAAGTTTATCAATCTACAACATGTTTTCTTTGATTTTGTTTTTTTTTTTTGCTATGCAAGTTTGTGTTAGAACCAAGTTATGGGACACTGTGTACCGTGCTTGTACTCAGACTACCAATGTCGTTGACACTATTTTCCAATTAGTGCATGTCCTTTCTCGTGAAGATGTCCAACGATTTGCTGCTCTCCTGTGGAATTTGGGGAAGCACAAGAACTTTAAGCTTTGGCAAGATGTATCCGAAACAATAACTCAAGTTGCTGATAGAGCTTTCCAGCTCATGGATGATTAAAGCTTAGCCAACGTTCCTCCATTAACAGCAAACAGTAACTGTTTTATGGCTCACAATCCGGCTTTAAACTCTACAATTCTAGTTGATACTGCTAACTCGTCTTCTACTAATATTCATGAGCAACAAATGCATCCATGTATGTATCCTGTTTCGTGGCAGTGACCACAAAGAGGTCGGATAAAACGCAATGTTGGTGCTTCTTTTTCGAACAACTAAATAGGACATGAATATGGATGTGTATCTGTGATGAGGATGACGTGTTTGTTCTTGTTAAAATTATTCCAGTTTTGATTATGTATGCTGTTAATGTTGGTGAAGCTATGATAAGGCTAACTTTAAATGTTACCTTAACTTGAATATTTTCACAGTCACGTATTTACTACATTAATAACTGTCTGAGTCACATATTCACTACATTAAAATCTTGATCAGACAACTCAGAAAGAAAAAGAAGTATTTAATTTTTATTTATAATTCTATTCTCAAATCAGGATCGTCCAATCATGATCAGACGGCCAATGACGCATGACTGTGTGAATGCGCAAATTGCAGGATGCATCAATCATGATCCATCTATTTTAGTTTACTGATTTTCATCGGTTTCTTATATGCAAATTGCGCAAATTGAAAATGTTTTTATATTAATAGTTGATGATTTGTTGCAGGAGCTTGGTGTTTCATTTTTATCTTTTCACTTCATTCCACCCATTTCTTGAATCTTTCAAGCAACTTGGCAATTTCTGGATGATCATGCATTAAGAAAAAAGAACATTGATTCTCCACATGTGAATTGCGTCATTCATGTTCTGAGTCATAATTAATACCTCATCGATTCCTCTAAATTTTCAGTTCCATATCAAAGTATATATGCTCAGTAACTTCATCTGTCATAATTAACCTTGTGTAAATATAAAGGTCAAGATACTTTGGACTCCTTTGGCATAACCGTGCGAACACACACTTTATGAAAATTGGTATATGAAAGAAGGAAAAACAATTATGTACCATTCACTTGGGAGTTCTAACTAAATGAGAATTTGAGTTCTTTAACCAGAAAATATTAGACTCCACCTGCAACAACTTGCTTATTCTTTCTTATTTGATAAAAAGAACAATACAGTAGAACAGCTTATATACAATGGTAAAGAAGCTATCTAGTCAAAACAGTTAAAGAACAGACTATTTCTATTCTAATTAAACTATAGTTAATATATATAACATGACCAGCAACCATTAAACATCAGCGGGGATAGCTCAGTTGGGAGAGCGTCAGACTGAAGATCTGAAGGTCGCGTGTTCGATCCACGCTCACCGCACTTCGCTTCTATTTTTTTCGCTTTCAACAAACTAAACACTGGTTGTTCAAAGAAAAAATTCGTAAAAACTTCGATTTTTTCGGCCCAAACCGTTTAACTCTTAATTTAATTGACACTTCTATGTATAAAAGATTTTGATTTTGACACTCAAAACGGTTACAAATAATATGTAAGAATCCTTTCTTAAAAAAAAATAAATTTAAATATCCATTTTTTTTTTTTAATGTTTGTAATTTTTTTATGTTGTGTACAACAAATATCCATACTTTTTCTGCTATGATTAAACTAAACAACTACATTGTAACATGAATTGGCTTTGGCGCTTTAAAGTATCAACAAAACTTCAACACTTTCTATGGCTTTGTTTTCACAATGCTCTCCCTATTAATGCCCGTCGGCATCATTGCAACATGGTAGCTTCTCCAAGCTGCACCCGTTGCTCTTCACCCATAGAGGATATTCTTCACTGTTTACGTGATTGCCCGCACTCTAAAGAGCTTTGCCTCCGTTTGAATATGGGGCGTTATAATAATTTTTCTCTGAATTTGATGTCAATGTTTGGCTTCATGAGATGACAAAGGGTACTTCCTCTATGTTGTTTGTTATAGGAGTATGATATGCTTGGTGTTGGAGAAACAATGCTATTTTTGAGGATCAACATTGACGTATTCAAGATGTGGTGCGAAAGACTTTTTTGTTACATGATGAATGCATTTCTTACTATCCCAATCCTGGTTTGGACCCACACTCATCGTGCCTCTTAACTCATTGGATCCCTCCTCTAGAAGGTACACTCAAACTCAATATTGATGGCAACTTTCTAGAAGATTTTGGTTGTTTAGGTGCTGGTGATATCGTTCGCAACCACGATGGAGATTGGATAACTGATTTTTCCCACTATGAAGTTGGAGGAGATGCGTCATTAGCTGAGTTACGTGCTATCCAGATAGGTCTTGATTTTTGTCGTAAAAAAAGGTTATGTCAACATTATTTGTGAGAGTGATTGTTTGGAAGTAGTTGACCTGATTATTGATGGTCATGATCATACCTTGCACACTTATGCTACCGACATCCTTCATATTAGAGATGTTTTACATGAAAATGAAAATGCAACATTGGTGCACGTCTTAGGGAACAAAACATGTGTGCAGATTTTATGGCTAAGGAAGGATCACATGGAAGGTACTCTGCTCACTGGAACTGCCCTCCGTCTGGTATGAAATCTCTCATCTTGAGAGATAAGCTTGTAACTTAATTTCGTCTCTTTTTTTTTTCTTTTTCTTTTTGCCTAGTTACATTGTAACACTACCAAAAAAAAAAAAAACTAAACAACTAGATTAGAACAACAACATAATAAATCTATGTGAAATCTAATATGGATTCCTAAAAAAAAGTTCCAAAAGGTATATATCTATTTTAAATAAATTTTAATAAAATATTACCCATCCTTCCTTTTTACATTTTAAAATCTACTATTTTATACTCAACACAACGTGGCGAATTAAAGCTCGATTTTTGATAGAGAGAAGTGTCAACATTTAGTGCCTCGGATTAACTCATGTGGAGTTAGTCTATGTTTGGTTTGGCGTTTGAAATCATCAAACGTGAGGTTAAGGGGCTAGACTCAATTTTACAACCAAACCTATACATGTTTGGCTGCCTATTTTTTGATGTGATTTTTTACTCCAAACTTGCGTTTCATTAAAGCAGGTAATAGTAGCTTTTGCGAATCGATTCTGTGATGTGGTAATGTGGCTAGTACTTTTTGAACAGTATCAATAACTACAATTACAATTTTGTACCTTTTAGTTTACATGAAACTTTTTTTCTACATTTATTCATGTACGCTCTAAAATAATGCACTTTTTCCTTAAAAAAAATAATGCACTTTTTATTTATAAATCTAGAATAATAAGGCAACATAATTTTTTTAATTACGTTTTTTTTTGCTTTATATGTTTGAATATACTTTATTATTTTTTTTGCTCAACACTTTTCATTTTTTTTTGCTATACTGCTTTTTGAAGATAAATTAAAAAGAAAATTATATTTTAAAAAAATCAATATGAATCAAATTCAATACAATTATATTTTAATTTATTAATTTAATAAAAATTTAAATACTATACAATTATATGAATTTATCAATTTAATAAAATTTAAATACTCATCCTAAATGAAAAAGAGATTTAGTTTAACATACATTTACTAAAAACCCATTTTGGTAATTATATGTCAAAAAGCAATTTCGATTCAAATTACCCAAACAACACATTTGATATAAATCACATTTACTAAGAAAGTATCCAAACATAAACCATTTTAATCATAACTCACTTTTAACCAAAATCAATTCACTCAAACTCAATTATATCAAAATCAATTCTACTCACCGCAGAACCAAACACACACCTAGAAGAAAAAATCAGCTGCCTTCTTAAAAGTTGTAAGAACTCACATTCAGACCTTTTTTTTTTTAGAGGTATATGTTAGAATTTCCCGTAAATTTAATAAGATATAACTCTTATTATTTCTTGAAAAAAAAATCTTTATATTTTGTGATTCAAAAGTTTAGATGAATTGAATTATGAAATTTCATCAATAAGGGCATAATTCCTTACCATCTAAGTCAATCTCCATTGATTGTTTATATTTTAGTTGGTTCATACTATTTGTATATTTTAAATTGATTTATCATAAATCACAGACGAACATCTAAAATAATGAGGGGATGAGTTGTTCAACAGATTTGAAACTAGAGGATTAAAGAAATCAAAGGATCTAAATCCTATAAAAAAAACAAAATACTAACATAACAACCTAGTATTTTGAATTTGAGCAAAAGATGCATGCAGTTAAAACATGATGTAACTAATAAAGTTAGTTTATTCTCTGTATAAGAACCTGGCATGATGATGGATCTGCCATATAATAATAACAACTTTAGGGAGTTCATACGCTTGTTAAATACAATAACAAAAAACATTCAAATTTAAGACGTCAATATGTTTTGTTATGAAAAAAAGACTTCAATATGTTTTTATCCTCTTTTTTCTAAAAGATGATCCTCTTTTTAGGACCAAATCAGTAATTTGCCCTAATTTTGGGGACTAAAACATATTCAAGAACAAAATTAAATATACTAGATTAGCATTGCATATCAAACACAACAACCATGCATGCATGTTAAATAAAATAATTTATGCACTGAATCAATCTTGATGCCAAGTTGTTTTTTATTTTATTTTTATCAAAGCACTAAAATATAAAAGATAGGAGATGCCTGAACCAATACAACATAGTTAGAAAATGTATAACATGTGAAAAGAAAAACTAGATCTATCCCTGTAAAGGAAAAATTCTAAGGAAAGAGGTGGCTAAGTCCACCATAATAGAGAAGAGCTAAGCAGATTACAAGACTACCCTCTCTAAGAAATTTAGAACAAAATAGTGATATTCCTATAAATGAAAAGAGTTATTTAACATAGTAGCTATAGTAGATAAATGTGACTCATCCGCTTGACAAGAAATCAATAGTATATTGTTTGGTAGATATATATTACTATAATAGTATATATTATTTAAGCAGAGAATAGTAAGTTTGAACCTCAATCCTTGCATATATAATGTAACGTTCATATCAAATAAGTTATGTTCACATCGACACATATACAATAATTAATAGCTTGCTTAAATAAATATTTTGCGAGTTAGATATTTTTCCCTTCAAAGGTCACACTAACCACTCTGCTCATAAATTATACATGACCAATGTGCAAAACATGATGAAAAAAGAAAGCAAGAAACAGAGAACCCTGTTTTAATTATCTCAACAACAAGCGAATTTGCAAACCCTTTTACAAGTAAATATTATCAAGACTCAACAATAGTTCTACAATAAGGACAATGAGGGTGTGCTTCAAGCCATGGAAGAAGACATGCTGAATGATACTTATGTGAGCAAGAAAGGTTCATAACCTCTTCATCCTGCTGAAAATCTTCTAAGCACACAGCACAAATTTTTCTCTCCTTCTTAAACTTGTTGCCACGTGATAACCATGAACTTTCTAGTAACTTCCTACCTAATCCTGCATCTTTCTTTTGGAAGCTGCTTTTGTTTTCTTTTCCTTCTTTTTTGGGATTGTGTTCACTTGACATGTCATAAGAAAATGAACTAATTATTCATTAATTAGTGTAAGATCAAACAAGCAAAGTAATAGATGTACCATATGTTGAGTCTTACTTTGATATTAAAAAAAATGTTACTATTTGCCATATTTACAAATTTTTAATAATAATTTTCTTGTTATTGCATATAAAAAATCATTTTAGTATCTTGGAAATCATTAGAAAGTAAAATTGATAAAAATAAAATATGAATTTCAATGGATATCATGTGGTCTTTAACAATAATTTAATAGGATAACAGACATGTGTCTATAGCCACATCCAGGTTAGATGGTAGGATTCTTTAAGCCGACATTGATGAAGTATGCAGAATGACCTCATAACTCATCATAAGTGGTTGGAAAAAATATTAAATCATAACACAATTAAATCATGTGAATCTTCCTTGATTTCCTTCACTTTAGAGAGAAAAGAATAAATTAAACTCCTTACCATGCATGTGAGTGTGCATAAAAAATATGTGGAAAATTAAATAAAAGCCTAGACAATTTGTATAAATTCTAGCTAGTTAGGCTCAAAATTAAGAGTAACCAGTTTCTTGTTTCTTCAAAAAAAAAAAAAAAAACTGTATTATTCTGTAGGATTTGATTTACCTGGAAGAGGAAAAGAAGTGACCAAGTTTCTTCTGTAGGCGTTGTTTGGCTTTGAAAGCAGTTTCATCTAAGGTAGTAGTCATTGAAGTCCATGGTGCATCCAATGATTCCTTTAGGTAAGAGTCTCTGTAGGTAGCATAATGTTCATGTCTGTTGTGATAATTTTCTGATCTTTTCCTTGGTGACAATCCAACACCAGGTAGCCTACCAGCCATTCACTCTTCTTTACCTAAGCTTATTCTCATCTCTCAATTTATTGCTTAGACCCACAAAAAATAATGCATCCATGTTTTGATTGATGGTTGCGTGCTCTACTGGGACAAATATACAATACACTAGCTGTTTACCTCTTTGTAAATACCAAAACTTAGAGGGGTCAATTTTCATGACTTTACATGGACTTTGTTAATGATTTAAATTGTGTGATTGATATTCATGTGCACATGACATCAATAATGCTTTGATTTTGGCTTTTGGTGGGTTTGTATGGAAATGTAATGTTCTAGGATGTGGGAAATTGGAAATAATTTTTTGTGAAGGAGTTTTATTGGTTACATTTTACTATTAGGAGGATGATTTTTTAATGTCCACAAAGAAACACGTGGTTCTTAAAGGATAGACCAAAATGGAGAGACAATGTTGTCTCAAGTACTGTACTACAGCATCATAACTGTTTATTGGGAGAGTTGGGAATTGGTTGTCTTTTTTCCTTATGTGGTTTTTGTTACTTAGCTTAGGTGGTTAGTTATTTTACAAAAATGGTCTAATATTTGAAAATTTGTACTAGGGCAAGGTGAGGCATCACGTAGTCGATCTCAGGGTGAAGCATCCGAGAGTGGTATTTGTTGCGATGTGTTAAATATGTATTAAAGTTCTATATTGGGTGGAAAAGTTGAGGTTGAACAACATATAATTGAGGCGAACCATTAATCGAATGTTTAAGATTTTGAATAAAAACGTGGCGTCCAATCTCACTTGTGTGCTTGTTCCTAATTCGATATGATAGGTCAACCCCATGAGGCTCCTATGATTTCCACTCTTTATAAGAAGTCTAACTAATTGTTACAAATTGATTTTTATAGTGTGTCTGGTGTGAAACAAATTAGAGAGAAACAACCACAAGAGAAGTGGAGAAGGCATTTTTCACTTGAGACCCTAAATAAAATGATATTTCTTTTTACAACTTTAAAATTTCAATTTTACCAATAGTTATTAGAAACACATGACATGATCACGGTGGTAAATATGTAGAACAAGACGTCTTAAAGGTGAATGTGCACATTCCTATGAAACTTGGACGTAACTTTAGAGAAGTAACAAGGTGAGATATATCCACCTAGCGCTAAATAGAAGCCGATACTTGTCACTTCACTAAAAGTTGCCTTAAAAAGGAATTGGGAGTCGAGAATCATTGGTGCACCTTAAACCCAACCAATAATTTTTTCTCTCTCTCTTGTATCGAATGTGTGTCTTGTGTAAAACTGAGAAGAATATCTCTTGAGCTACCGAGATCTATTTTCGTGGGTTGACAATTTTGTTTTCAATGTTAGATTACAAAATTTATGCAAGAAATTATATGGGGTAAATGTATACCTAGAAATTGGATTGAAAACGACTAAACTTCAACCAAATTGCCAATGACCACCACAATGTTGTGCAGTCCATTCAATTCATGCGACAATGCCAGCCATTGAAATTAGCCATATAAGTTAGCTTAAAATTTACTCGCATACAAAGAATCCTAGGTTTTCATATATGTACTATGAGACTCTTCGGTTATTGGATTTTTTTTTTCCGTAGCAGAAAAAGAAGGGGTTATCATGAAAAAAAGCCAAAAGACATAACCCATCATCATCCAATTGTCTAATGTTAATCATATTTTTGTTTGAATTTATTTAAAATCAAATCAAATTTTGAATGAGGGTTGTACCGGTCAAACTGCATGTTCTCAAAAAATTATGTTGCATACAAAGTGCTGTTATGAAAAATGTTGTGGGAATGTAAAAGAAGTGACTTAATATTAACTGATATAACTCTCATTATATAGTCAACCTTGTATGGATGATAATCTCTACTCTATCTTGTTTGTGGTGTCAAACAGCAAAATAAGACTTGAGGCTAAAAAGATAATTGTCACATACTATTCTAAATTGACAGGAAAACCGGTAGGAGAAGTGTCACATTACCACTGTCTAATGATAAATGAAGAAGCATGACAAATTAGAAAATATGCCAAAACTGAATCTATTGGCTGTAACAGTGAGAATATATGGTGTTACATTTCTTAAAAGCATATTGTTGATTCATGGATGCAGAAACATGGAACAAAAGAGTGGTGGTTCAGGTGGCTAGGCTCACCAGGCATATTGGGCAAGAAGTGCAGCAGCCTGTTATCCCTCCACTATCAAGAGCCGGCCAGCATGGTGCAGCTGCCAACCCAACCTGGTAAATCCTAAGCCATGTTCCAACACCTTGATGCCCCCACTTGGGTTACAAGTTGAGCTTACCCAACTCGGCAAGCTGACAGCCTTGTCAGAAGGATATAAAGACTTATTTGTTTCATGAAATAGACGATGTGGGACTAATAAATGTTAATTAAAACTTCTTCCCCTTCCACCATGTTCAACTTTCATTGCTGGCCTAAGCTTTTGAATTAAGATATGCTAATTTTATTGCTGTAGGTTTCAAGGCTTCATTGTGTTTAAGCTTTTGATCTCTCCTTCTAAGACTGTCTTAATTCCTACACATATATATCTGATGCTATGGTAGAGGAAGACCATTTAGACTTTTGAAGAATGACATTTTTATAAGGGTGCAGAAGACTCCTCCAAAGTTCATTTTAATTGTATTCCATTTGACAATTTACATGTGATGTCATGTGACTATGGGTTAGAATCACCACAATTTTATGGGCAAAACAACATCTTAATTAGGTAATGATCGTGTAAAAAAAAAATCATTCATTAGACCAAACTTTCAACACCAGATTGTGAAAAAACAAGCATAAGAATTGTGTAGAGTCATTTTCTAAATACAAGCATAATAATTGTGTACTGTCATATATTTTCTTAATGTTGAATTATTTCCATTGTAATTTGTTTGATGAACATTCAATTTTTTTTCACCCAATATAGCTACAGTGTCATTTTTGTATATATATCACAATTAAAACTAATTTTTATATATT
>Ga0315915_1006416_pt1 | contig 14349 bp, 6 predicted proteins | sample MpolbnodulesMG_FD_207738 | JGI IMG/M metagenome (GOLD analysis project Ga0315915, IMG submission 207738) | Medicago polymorpha root nodule microbial communities from Los Angeles, California, United States - branched nodules | ecosystem: Host-associated > Plants > Roots > Nodule | place: USA... | reverse complement strand
GCAACTGTAGTAGTTTTGGCCCCCCAAGGCGCAAAAAAAAAAAAACACATGGCACCTCACGTAGGGTGCCACGTCAGCGTAGACCGAGTCAAAATTGGCCTTGGGGGCTAAAACTACCACACGTGCAAAGCTTAGGGAGCGGTTTTGTAGTTTTTTTTCTTAGGAGGCCAAAATCGCAACTTTGAAAAAGTTAGGGGGCTAAAACTGCTATTAAGCCTAACAAATGTTATGGATACTTGTTATAATGGAGTAATAGCAGTTAAGTAATAGCAGTTGTCAATGTCAGAAATGCAATTTTCTTGTCTAACCGTAAAGGTGAGCATGAAAATGATTGAATGAATAACTAATTCCCCATGCACTACTGTTTATTAGGATAATATCGTAACAAAATCTTCCAGCCAGGCACACTTTTTGTACGTTCTTTCTTTTTCTTTCTTACATATGCTCTCCATTGTTTGCATCATTCCATCCCACTAACACATCGCCTTCTTCTAAGTGGGGATCAACCCTCTGCCTAACATCACCTCCACCTTCACAATTAGCCCTCAAGGCTCATATCAGGGACGATAAGGTCCAGATTTTGGTTATTTTACCAATTTATTCAAAGCATTTATTATACTGTATGATATGTTTTTTTATACTGTATGATATTATGAATTTAATTGGTATGCACCATTAGTATAAAGTTGTTTACACCTGCATCCAACCACATCGTACCAAATAAGATATCAACGAGTACAAAGATATTTTCATGAACAAAACACCCTACACAAATTATAGGTTTGGCATCAAGGTTAATATTGTGCAAAGAATCACTTTGTCTATGCTTGAATAAAATCTCTACTCTGCCTACCTAGAAAATTAATATGCTATCCCTTTACCACGTTTAAAGTGCAGACATGATTATTGTTGAGGTCCAGTTCATACTCAATGGTCCAAAAAAGGGCTCTTGTTTGTTTTCAGGGATGAGAAGGCTCAGCTCCCTTTACTCCTAAGAATGACCGAATCTCTGAAGTGCATAGCAGATACAGCTTTCTTCCATGTAACTCTGACACTCAATCATTTAGGCACACTGCCTTCTTCTAAAAGAAGATTGATGATAGACTTAATGATCTCATCATTTAGAACGATCACATTCTGAAAACAAACAAACAAAAAATAACCGTGTAGTTACTACAACAAAATAAAACAAAGAGCATTAAGTTACCATACCACACAAATAACAAAAGAATATAAGCTTTAAGTTAATATAACTGAAACAATAATAAGATTAAGGTAGATTTTGATGCATTAAAACCAACGAAGAGGATAAGAGAAACATGACGGGCGACGGGAAAGCTTCAAGACATTCAAAATATCATAAGAAATGGAATATATCTATAAAGTGGTACCTCTGGTTTTCTAATAAGTTCCTTCAAAATGGAATGTAGAGTCAACCGTAGCTCTTTGAACAAGACAGCTATTTGGGCAGGTGCATTCAATTTTAACCATCCATCGATGATGACCAGTCCAGTCTATCATGTAAAGGAAAGAAAGTTCAAAACAAACAAGAATTTCACACTTGAAAGAGCAGCATTAAACAATTTAGAGAGAGAGAGCTAAATGTCTCGTGATTCTACCTCCAACTAATAATTAGCCACAAAGATCTCTTTTGGTTCCATGTCACAGATAGTAAATATTTTTCAATTAGGCGTTTGGTTGCTTGTTATTATTTTCCTATTTAGTTGAATTAGTAAATAGGTGAAAATTAGAAAGCAAGGTTCTAATCCCATCGAAAAAATATGATTCAAATGTGGGGATTACCTTAGAATTATAAAGAATTTTTTAGAATAAGATTAGAATGTCAACAAAGTCCCCCATGACTAATTCAACTCCGAATACTTACATAAATAGATAGTTTAGAGGAAAAAGCATCATTTTAAAAGCTAAGAACAATCCCCCTAAGCACATAGCATATTTTCAAAATCAACCAATTGAGAATTTCTCATTAAACTCCCTTTGTTAACTAAATAATTTAGCAATTGAAAGAACAAGTCTAAACTAGAGAACAGACACCCACAAAACGAGCATTAAGAACAATCATTACTCCAAAATTTTGAAGGCAAGTTGGCAAATAAAATAAATGGTATCAAGAATTTCAATAATCATGGTATTTTTCTCAATACTTCAGTTTTATTGACTGGTTTGTGGACATGAGGACCGACAAACTGTGGCATAAAACACCATAAAACGATAAAAGGGGCAAAAGAGTATTTTTTTTTCCCGCAATAAAAACTTAAATAAAATGGTGTATTGTTTTTTAATTTCATTGTGAAATTTCGGAAAAATAGTAAACAACTTTGAATGGACAAGATCATAGTCAAGGCTTAAAAAATATCAGATCTAGTATTTTAAGAATGATTTTATAAATCTAGAAAACTAAAGAATTTCAAAATATTAAAGAAACTGCTATAATTACCTAGTTCATGGTGGACCACCAATTGAGGTATAGGTAGTCTATCTTAGTCATTGCCATAAGTATAATTTATTTGGGAATAGAGTAATAGAATATGTACCTGATGCTGAACATTGATTGACCCTCCAAAGAGCAAAATTGAGTATGGAGAAATGACTGAAGTATCTCGTAGAAATATTTTGTTAGTTTCAACCTGACAATTTTAACATTTACATCATTGACATGTAAACAGATTGATTATAAATGTACAGGTTTGATGTATATGTTTTATATATTACTTGAAGGGGTGTTTTAGAATTAATGTAAACAAGATAATGGTGCAATTACATTAATTAGGAAAAATATAAATCCTTATATTTACGTCTCTTTATATATTCTCCTGTATGTAACTGATGTATGCAATTGAGACAAAAATTCACTCTCAAAATATTAAACTGAGATCATAAGAAAATTTAGCCATGCACATAATTTCTCTAGAAAGAACAACCAAAATAGTTACGGGGTTATTTAAATTATTTTAGAATTGTAAACACATACCGCTATCTGTTTTAGACAAAAGGAGCAGAGAAAAAATATTAGAACTTCGAATATTATTATCAGTAACTTGATACTAAAGACTGAACGCTAATTCCTATTTATAGCGATACATAGTCTCAATCTAAAATAAATAGGGAAATCAGGAAATAAACGGACTCGTAATATCAATGATATTATATTTCCTTATATTATAACACTCGCCCTCAACCTAAAGTTTACTTCGCTTTAAACTTGTTACAAATATACCATTTGAAATAGAAAATATAACACCTGATAGAATCAGACCAGAAAAAAGAAAGCTTGAATAAACCTACGACGAACGCCAAAACAATCAGCCAATAATGTTTTTGCAGAAGAACAAACACCGAACAACCAATTGAAGCCCAAGCTAACATACTGGATCAGCGCTAACCGTACCCGAAATCTTAACAAAAACTTAAACCCGAGGGTGGCGTCGATGGCTTCACTGTCAACCAAATCAGAGCGTTAGATGAATGTCTAGAAATAACTACGATGTAGCAAAATAGCAACAGCACTAAAGAAGCACCAGATGCAGCAAATTAAGGTTTCAAAAACCAAGCAGCAACAGAAACACCAAAAATAGATAGGCACAAACGGTAACACAATGATCAGGTGGCGGCTGGACCACATTGATCAAGTGGCAGAATTAAACAAACGAGCCACAAAATGAACTAAGGAAGCGCTGACGAGTTGAATGGCAACGACGGCGTTGCAAACAGAGCTTCAGAGGGTGGCGCGTGCGTGGAAAGCACTGAAAATAATTCTTGCTGGTGGTGGCATATAAGTCCCTGGAAAATTCTTTGGCAGCAGTGGACGACAACTGATGACACTGGAGGAGGCAAGAAAAGATGAAACACGCTGGGAAAAGGGTTATATGACCACAGAAGGAAGAAACCGGTTGAAATAACAAGAAAAGAGAAACGTTCAATTGAATAAATTTTAAATACAGCTGTAACTACATTTGCAAACTTTCGGGAACTCGGGAAGAGAATATTGACAAGACAAGTAACAGAGGATCAAACCAAGCTGTAAATACCATGTTGAAATTATGCGTTTTAGACAAAAGGAGGAGAGAAAAAAAATAAGAACTTTGAATATTATTGTCAATAACTTGATAAATACTTTTTTTCTTTCTATAATATACTTGATACAAAATGGTGAACACTAATCCAAATTTATAGTTAATAACATTGAATATTATTGCTAATAACTTGATAGGAAAGACTGAACACTAATCCCCGTTGTAAGGATACATAGACTTAATCCTAAATAAATAGAGAAATTAAGAAACAAATCATAATATGTAAATTAAAAAACTAATCCAAAGAGATAATCTGCGATACTCTAAGATTATAAACAAATCATAAGAACAAAACTAAGATTCTCTCTCTCTGTTTTTTTTTTGGTGGTGGTTGGGGTTTGAACCCCGGACCTTGCATATATTATGCATTGTCCCCACCAACTGAGTTAAGCTCACGAGGACAAAACTAAGATTCTCTAATATAATATCAAATATATTCTAAGATATTTTATTATGATATTGATATACATATTGGGCCCATTTGTTTTAGATTTTAAAAAAAAGGATTTTCCTTTGTATTTTAAAAAATAGATTTTTTTTGAAATTTACTCAAAAATAGTAAAAGTTATTTCAAACTCATTTGAAATAAGTTAGAAAAGAGATTTTGACATTCACTAACTTAAATATTAATTGTTCAAGATTTTACATAGTAAAAATCACATATTTTTTCAAAATGACATCTTTCAAAAATGATTTTTATGAAAAGCTATTTGAAATAGCTTTTTTTTTGTTTAGAGTTTTTTCAAAATTTTAGTATCCAAAACAAATTATAACCAAATGATGAAATACTTAGAATGACATTTTAAGAGAAACTATTCAAACAGATTTTTCATTTGAATCTTTCCTTGAAAATTTCTTTGTTAAAAAAATTATAACAAAAACACATTACACCACCAAAATCTATTTTAAAAAAAGCTATAACAAACGGGACCATTATTACATTACATTGATTTCAAAGCAACAAACTAAATGAACAAACTTAAAGAGATAATACATTTCCAAATTATGTTCAAGCAACATTTTAAGCAAAAAAGGAATCTTAACAAAGTTCTGCAAAAACTTTACAAACCTTTTCAAGGAAGACAAGAAAGGGGTACTTGAATGCTTTTGTGCTACTGTTGATAGAAGATGGGTGGACATGAACTTCTCTTCTTCCATCGAACCAGACTGTATGACTAGAATTCGCAGTGCTAGAAGACTGCTTAAGGCTGGTGAGAGCTGCTGAAACAATACCTTGTTCACCAGCTGCTACATTGGGGTATAAACCTGCACATAGTATAGCCTGCAAGGGTACACTCAGAGATCTTTGCTTGAAATAACATCTGATCGTGATATTTGGTCATTATTTTTTTCAACATCACTTCTATACCACTTCTAATTTCTGTATAGGATAGATAGGTCATGAAATAGGAGGGCTTAGAGAATGAGTAACCTTGTACAAGGACTGACCCTTGGCCCAATTTTCCCAAGAAGTACAAATGGATTACTCTTTCAAATGATATGTAATAAGACTATTAATCATATTCTAGACATGGAAGACGGATTGCATAAAAAATAAAAAATAGAAGTCCGATAACAATTAGAAAATGTAACATGCTTTAGTTTTGCAGAATCTTGGGTCAAGCCTTTCACTTAGGTGGTAAAATGATTACTCTTTTTTTTTTTTTGGCTTTCGCACCGGTTTCCGACCCACCAACGGTGGGCGACTAATCCGGCTCGTGCGTAGAGGCATGCGCACTGGCCAAGCGTTGTTTCCCCTGGGAATCGAACCCGGTATTCCCCGGGAATGATTACTCATATTTGTTAAACAGGAATCAATCTTAGTCTTTATTGTAAATAATTTACTTTCCTAGAATAGGTAAGATAAATTAGACAATATATTTGTCATTATGAATTGGAATTACTTATAATCAATGATACTATTATATATAGTATAGAATGCAATAGAGAAAGGCATCAATCTAGAATTTCTGACAATATTAATCACTAAATTTAGTTGTTATTTTCCATTCAGTACATGCGGCAAAGTAATAACAGTTAAAGCTCAGATTTATATTGGGGATATTTGGAATGGTAAAAAAGGAAATATACTTCCAATCTCAAGGTATCAAGTGACAATTCAAACAACCTCTTGGATGAGTATAAAGATTTTAAAATGATAACAAAACGAAAACATAAAATGACACTACATCAGGACACTACAAAAGAGATAGAAAAAGTCATGGCATAAACTCAACTAGGACACTGCAAAATGAAGGAAATGACATCATATTTTAAACATAACTTGGAGAACAGATACAAATGGCTAAGTGAGAGAATCACAGAACATCACCTTAAAGATTTGGTGAAAAAGAAGCAAGCATTGTCTAAAAGTTATAACTAAATATATTCAAACCTTACCTTTAGAATTGACGGGTGATGTGCATACATATTAAATGGTTGTGATGAATCAGAAAGCCACGTGTCAAGACTTCCTATCTTTCTTCCATCCATCTGAAGTGGTTGTCCAGATTATACATCAGAGACAATAACAAATAAAGCATTCTCACTTACAATTTTATCAAATTTTTGACATACTGCTTACCCAAATATAATGCTATCCTATGTGCAGTGCACTATAAGCTAGGTATATCCTTAATAGCACTTAACATAGAAAACATATGTAGGAATATTTGCAATGATGTAAATAGTCTAAGAAAAATGGTATTTTGACATCAAAATTTTGATGTCAAATATGGTGTAATTTGTTTTTATCTATTTCTGAAATGCGTGTAAGTTGTAGATAAATATGTGTATATCCTTTTGCCATCAAACGAGCTTTGAAATGATCAATATGATCATTAGGTCCAACCTTCACTATATAAACCCCACGACAACCAATGATAGTCATTTCAGAATGCAAGGGAACATGTTTTTAAGTGTCATTGGACAATAACGCTGCCATTTAATTTGTTTCTTTTTAATTGTCACTTTTTGACTTTTTACACAAACCAAGACAACAAATACATTTTACTACTTTTGATACAACAATTTATCTTTTTCCTATAATAGTCCTAATCATTTAATATCTCATTTCATATATTTTTCTCTCTGCAATAAATAACTAAGAGTAATATAAGAAAAACAACATTTAATGTTGTATTAAACTTTGAAAGTGACAGTTAATTAGAAACAAAAAATTTCTGCAAAAGTGAAAATTAAAAGGGAACAGAGGGAGCACTTAATAAGAAAAGGCAGCAAACCTGATTTAATTTTGGAAGAATGATGAGACCAATATCTGCTAGCAATGTTCCAAACTGTATCCTCATCTCCCTGGCATACATATAAATCGTGTACTTGAGAAGTGCTGATATAGAAAATACAATTCGGAAAAATAAGCTTTGAGTAACATGCCTTTTGGCATGTCCTTAACATATATTAATGCCTACCAAATATATATCCTACGTATATGCATTCATATAAGTAGGATAAAATCGAAGTAAAATGCTGATGAAGCCTTGGGGAAGACATTAGAAGACATTCACGTTGAATACTAAATTACCCTGACAAGACTCTTATGTGGCTTCTCTACCCACGTAAACCCGGAGTTAGCTGGATCCAATTGAGAAACAGTTGATGATTAACGTGTTTATTGTATTGCCATGCATACATGATAACATACTAAATGAATGTTTACGTATTTATGATGATTGCATAGTTAAATAATTTTTCATTGCATTTGAAATATCATACTCCGCTCATTTTATGCTTGAGTATGATGACTCAGCTTCGTTTGTTTCCCCTGTGACTGCTTGCACATCAATCGTGCGAGTAAATGATGATCTGGCACGATAAGTTGAAATCAATGATGATTCTGATGAGTGATCATCAGGATGTGATCACATTAGTTTCCTCTGTGTTGGCTGGCTTTTGGTTAATTTTGAGATTTATTTAGAATCGGCTCTTATTATAGTGATAATTAGGAGTTTAGATTCTTAATTCGTATGATTTGTTATTTCTCCGGTTACGGTTTTGTTACTTATTTATTTTAAATGTTTTTATTATTACCTAACTGTCTGGTATTTTTACTTATTTAATTACGATAATTACTTTTGTGACAAAGGATGTCACATATAAAAAACTTGGGGACAACAAGGAAGGAACCCAGGAGATAGGAGGTCTACATCAGTTTATTGCACATTTGTTTGGGGTAACTTAGTTACATGTGCAGCAAGAAGCAATAACGCCTATTGTATCTCTATTCTGATTTCATTGAGAAAAATACATTTTCTCTAATCCTAGAATATATAAATATGCTAACGAAACAAGGATCACAAACTGTATTGTAGTATTCACTATTCATTATGTCCATTCTATGTAAATTCAACCTATGGTGTGTTGAAACTTAACATTTCAGCATATTCTTCTTTTTACTTGGACCAACTACCAAGAGACATGTCACAAGGAACATTACTAATTAAATGATATAATGAAAGGGAAGATAAAAAAAAAAGAATCGTTAAGTAATGAGAGACGAAAGAATACTTAGAGGTAGCTGAGAGATGTCTTAAATGAAAAATAGTAAAAGGGATAGATGCAGGAGAAAACATATAATAAACAAAAGACCCCTTTGGAGTTTAGTCCCTTTTTTAAGAAGCCAAACTAGCCCACCGAAATTGCCCCTTTGGAGTTTAGTCCCTTGAATAAGATGAAGTACAAAATAGAATACCTTATCATAAACATTACAGAGCTGCTCAGAAAATATGAATTGCAGAATTGCTGTGCAGCTTTTGGTCCTTTCTGCAGATGTAAATGTAATCAATACTTTTTTGAGAGAAGGCAATACTATGACGAAATATGTCGTGCAAAATATGATAGTTCTCTTATAATCTTGGTTGGGCCTAACTCAACTCTTACAAAACCAGCTTGTAAGATGAGGACCGCCCGCATTTATAAACATATTTTTTACAGCTAATAGTTAAGTATACCCACAGCTAAAGTTTCATGATGATTATGATAAGCAAGGGAAGTTTCTCTATTCATTTATTTACTTATTTTCCCTTGCAAGGAGATACATGGTAGCCATTTCTACTTGTAAGGTTACTTCATGTGCAATCCCATTTTCTTAGAAGGCAGCAAACCATATGATATTGCATCCCTCAACCAGGGTAATCCTAAAACTAATTACACAGGGCGTGCCTAAAAAACAAATCAGAATCACATACTGACCTCGTTCAAAATAGTCTCCCATTTTTTGTAAGCTATAATCATAAGTAAATGATCAGATTGTCTATCAATATCATTTCCCTCACCAGGCCCATCTTGCTTATCATTCAACAATGTTAGTTTTGCTCTTTCAACATTCTGCCTCTGAAGATAGACACACAGCATTTAATTCAAAGTCAAATTAGCTAACCAGACTAAATATATATCAAAGAATTGATAGTATAGAAGACCTCATCCTTGGGATACAGAAATGGAGACTTGTAACTTAAAAATGCAGAAACTGAAAGAATTGGTGACAAGCAACCGAAAATTGCACCATACAACATCATCTGCAGTCACAGAAACACCATTAGTGGTTGGCCCAGCAACCTTATATCACATGAAAAGAAAAATAGTAGAAAAAAGGTCTAAATTCTTTTCTTTCCATTTTTCGGTATTTAAGGTGTAAATAAAATATCGACCGTATCAAATCTACCCTAAATAAGGAAAGGGCATTTACTAAAATAAAATTAAATCAAATCTATTCTAATTACATGAAACTAAAAGCATGTTTGATGGTTATGATAGGATAGAGACAAGATATGATATAGAGTTCAATAAGGATATGATAGGATAGGGGCAGGGTAAACAATTAACCTATCATGATAACAGTATTTTATCATATCATATTTAAATGACAAAATTACATATATTCTTTTGAAATTAAATTTTAATATTTTTAAACTTATAAAACTAAAAAAATTGAATAAGTAATTTAACGATTCATATAATTTTTAAAAAAAGTCCATTTACAATACTAAAAAAAAAATTTTTTTTATTAGAAAACAAAATGAGTAAATAAATAATTACACTACATATGTTTAATATGCTAAATAAAGATACAATATATATATATATGTGTGTATGTATGTATGTATTATACGTAAATAACACAATTACCCTTGCAAGAAAATTATATTTAATGCGTCAAAAAAAGTAAATTTATAATCATGTTTTTGTGATTTTTAATAATAATTTTATTTTAAAAGATTCTAATTTCAATAAATTAATTATTAATACTTTTATTTATTAATTTCATATCAATTTTTTTGTTTATCTTTTATTTAGATCTATATTTTATCAGATGTCAGTTTTCACATAGTTATATATTATAGGAATAAATCAATAATTTATTTTCTTATCCTATCTTGTTAATTTCTAACCCAACTCATATTCAAGATAAGAATTTTAATCAGAGAGACAAGATAGGATAAGTTTCAAGATTAATTTACCAATTACCATATCTTGTTGCCTCAACAAACACTGGATTGAGACAAGATATGATACAATAATCATATCTTGTCTCTTATTTTGGCCACCAAACGGGCCCTAAGGAGACAAATCTATCAAATAATAACAAGAATTAAATCTGCTTATTATGGTCAGAATGAGTTATGCTCAATATGAAAACCTAATAGAACCTATCGATTTGAGCCATCCAACATATAGTACCGAGCGGCGGCGGGGGGGTAAAAAAAGTTATTTTATGACTTTTAAAAGAATTTACAAAGAGTATCTCCTTACACACCCAAAGACCCATGGTACAATATTATTAGTTGTAGAAATGTTTGGATAGACAAAAGAAGAATTTTCCTGCTCAAGTTACTTTGCAGACAACATGTTTAATTTATGACCATGGAAGTTACAGTGATAGTAAATGAACAATGTCATTTACATGTGTTGGAAATTCCGCCCTTATTGCGGTCTGCCCATAGTCGCCTAAATTGCGGCCTTTGGTTTGCCTTCATTGCAGCCTCCAACACCTTCATTGTGTTGGCTTTTAGGGGGCAGATTTAGTCCCATATCGGATAGATAAGACTTTTACGAAGAGTTTACATCGGATAGATAGGACTCTTGAGAAGAGTTTATAAGATGAGGCACTCCTTACCTTACAAGCCGGTTTTGTAAGGATGAGTTAGGCCCCAAATTTCAACAACATGGAGTAGTTAAGCTAACCTCTAAGATACATTGCTTGCTATACAATGAACCTTAGCTACATGTAAATGGGAGTGTGTGTCGATGTTTTAATTTAGGTGAAGAACATTGAATAGATAAACAAAAAGACAAACATCATATATAAAAATAAATGAATTCTAGAGAAATAAAGCTGCATTGAAATGAAAACAAGATTTTTTTTAATCCTTTGAAGATAAGAGGAAATAATAATTTGTGCACACCTTCCCAATTAATACATCAACAGGTAGTTTTGCCAGATGATGCCCAAGAGGTGTCAACTCTTCATCCCCCTCAAGAGCACCGACCTGCAACATTTTGGTTTCATTATAAGAAAGCAGATACATAAATCAGGAAACATTTGATCTATCATATTACATAGTTCTACAAACATGTTATGACTATATAAAAACATATTTCCACACACAAAGCTAATAGGGAAGGGAATATTTGTTGTTGGAGAAAAAAAAACTAGTAGGAAAAGGTCAGAGTACCTCGTACAATAAAGACATTGCTGAATCAATTGCTTCAATTTTCGGAGGTTCTAAAGCCTGTTATTGGAAATATACTGTAAAGAGCAGTCCATATAACTGATCACATAATTCTTATAAATCCGAAAAAATGATTGCTTACCGTAGACAAAAACGGCTTGATATACCCAAGAGATAGTAATTTAATCTGCAGACACAATTCAACTAATGGCATCCGAAGCATCTCCGGCACCTGGATAAGAAGAATATAACATAGATGCATAAGGAAAAGAAAGGATATTAGAATGATGGAGAGACAAAACAAACAACACTTGCTTTTGGCATTTCATTCTTAAAATCTTGAAAAAGAGGGATATTGGGTACTTTTGTAATTATAAATTTAAAAAGTTATAAGTTGTGGTCTGCATTTTGTTTTTACTAGTTGTAGTAAAATATTTTGAAGGTTCATTCTAAAAAGTGCCCTAAGGGCATTGATTAAGGAATCCATTATAAGAAATTTTGTCTTGAAAATATAAGTCAAACACATGTAAAAGTAATAATCACAACTTTTTATGCAAGAGTTACAGCTTTTGATTGCTTAAACAACGCCCTAAGGGCATTTGTTAGCGTTTCCCTATTTTGAATATTACTTCAGTTGTGTAAAGAATGGAAGCACTACTCTGAATATATAGACTAAGATCTAGCTAATGGGTCTAATACAAAAATGCTGATAATTACATAATATGCACCTGTGATAAATAATATGCACCTATGATGATGTAGAATTGGGGGAAAATATTATGAATATTATTTTAGAAGTAATAAGGGTATAATAACTAAACTACCTAAATAGACCATGCTATGTCATATGTCTGCTCAATGGGCCGAATACAACCTCCACTTATACAACAACAACAACAACCAAGTCTTATCCCACTAAGACTTTGTTTGGGAGTTTGGAAGGGAGGGGAAGGAAGGGCTTTAGGGGTTTGGAAATATATAGAAAAATGGAAAAATCTTTCACATTTTTCGAAAGAATAATTTTTTTGAGAATGAAAACTTAATGCTTATGATTAATATATTTTTAATTTTAAGAATATCATCACAACATAGATTGAATTTGAAAAATTCATATAAACCCTCCGAAACCTCCCAATAACCCTCCCCAATACAATTTTTGAGTTCCCCCAAATGAAGGGTATTTTGTATTATGTATAAAAATTTAACCTCCAAAGCTCTCTCCTCCCAATGTCTTCTATTTCTTGCACTTGCTCCTTCCTATTTTTCAAAACCCTCCCCTCTAAACTCCCAAACAAAGCCTAAGTGGGGTGAGCACAACCTCCACTTATAATTACAAAATATTCAATTTTGTTTACAATAGATAATAATTAAATATTTACAGTAGTAATAATAGTACAAATGGCATTCTATTTTTATTGTGTTTCCTATTGAAAGGATTTTCAAAAGAAATTGTAATCAAAATATTTCAAACCATACATAAGATTTCACATTTTTCAGTGCAAAATCATGAAAATGGGAAAAAGATTTATTTGTAATCACTTGGTTATAAATAACAAGGCTGGGACTATTTTCTCTGAAGCAATTAAAATAATCTCATTCAATAGATTAAAACACTAATTCGTTTAAATAAATAGACTATTCAAAATCTAATGGACTTGACTAATGAACTAAATACAATTATTATAAATAATTACAAAAATCCGATATTTACAACAAAAATATATCAATGGTAAATGAAAACATAAAACAAACTAAATACACATTAAAGAATCTTTAATTTTAGAATTCATGGTAGAAAGAAACAGAGAGAAATTAAGAGAAACTGAAATATCTAATCCAAATAATGTTCATCCTAATGAGAGAGGTTACATGAGTGAGTATATATATTGTAGGTTAGTCTTAGAACATTTGTAACTATCAGAAGCAGTTAAGGCTCTGTTTGGTAAAAAGAAGCTATAAGCTAGCTGATAGTTGATGACTGATAGTTGATAGCTTATAGCTGAAAAGCTCGTTTATTAAAAATAATGTGTTTGGTAAAATTAGCTGTTCAAGTGGCTGATAAGTATAAAATGACATAAAAGGACATGTTTCTTTATTTTATTTTTATAAAATATATGCATAAAAAAATTTACTTAATTTATTTCTTTTTAAATATTTAAATTTATTTCAAATTACTTTCATCTCCAAAATGATAAATGTGTTTTATGAATTCAAATAACATTTTTTTTACTAAACATTTGCTTCACTATTTATTGTATATTTTATTTAAAATCATAATTATATTATATGAATTAAGAGCAAGGTAATAAGAAAAATATAGAAAAACTACAACTACAACATGAGCGGTAATAAGAAAAATAGAGCAAGGTAATAACGTGCTAACATGCAGGTTGCACCAAAATACAAAATATAAAAAGCGGGCAGTTATATATATATATTTATTTTGACCAAAAGTGGGTAGTTACATATGAATGTGGGTAGTTTTTTTATTAAAAAAATAATAAAATTAAATTAATGAGGTTAAAATTGGAAGAGAATATAAAAAGCTATAAGCTCTAAGCTCAAAA
>Ga0315915_1006415_pt1 | contig 14351 bp, 9 predicted proteins | sample MpolbnodulesMG_FD_207738 | JGI IMG/M metagenome (GOLD analysis project Ga0315915, IMG submission 207738) | Medicago polymorpha root nodule microbial communities from Los Angeles, California, United States - branched nodules | ecosystem: Host-associated > Plants > Roots > Nodule | place: USA... | reverse complement strand
AGCTATCACAATAATTCATCTTTTGTTCTTGGAATTCAATAAGTGACAATTGTCTTTCTTAATAAAAGTTCTTCTTTTACTTTCTTGTTATTTACTTTATGTTCTTCTTCTCCTCTTCTATGTCTACAATGATCATGAGTGAGTGGACCTTCTTGTCATGAGATTGTTGGATAAGTCTAATGACGTAATCCTAATCAAACCAAGCCATAAACCCTAATTTTATATAAATCTACTTTCTAATCTAATTCACCGTTTTTATAATGAATTAACAAATGTCAAACTCATAAAGCGAAAGCGGAGGGTTAGTATTTGTTAATTCATCATCTCAAATGTCAATTCATAATGCGAAAGCGGAGCTTTGATATTGGAACAAGTGAATTTAGACAAGGGTTGCGAAACATGAGAATAGTCTAACAAACCTTGAGACATATAAAGTTTCGTTCTTCAAGGATTCCAATAGCAATCAACCATGAGAATAGGCATGGTTCCTAGAGGAACACACTCACTGCACCTCGAGTGAGGCTTTGATACGCTAAAGAGAAACTTGTCTTTAGAAAGTAGGGCGAATATAAAGTTAGGTTTAGGGTTTGTTATTATGATGAACCAATAATTCCAAGGCGTTTTTTATTATTATTCTTTTTAACCTTTAAAAACCCAATCTCTACAATCAAACTTTCTTCTAATCATCTCTTAAAAGTTAATTAAATTGAACAACTCCCCGTCGAAACGATACTCTCTTTTTACTATTTCGGTAGAACCGTACACTTGCGGTTTTGCTCATCAGTAACCAAAGACACATTGTACGTGAAATTACCTTTGTGTGACTTCCTTCTCTATCCGTTTTTATATCTCTTGTTTCTTCTTCTCTTTGTCTATCTTTCATTTCCTATTTATGAGATCTTTCACTCCTTCCATTTCCTCTAACTCTCTCTCCATTCAAATTGGCGTATGAGATCTTTCTGATACACATGCATGTTTTCATGTTGTGTGTTTAAATTTGAGAGAATATAGGAAAGAAAACAGGCTACACCAAAGCAATGTTTTCCCTTTATTAATAGTTGGAGAATAATAGTTATAGATATGAAAAATGCTAGTGTGCACGACAAAAAATTCGTGCAAATCACACAAATCTCTATAAGAGTGAGCTTGCCATTCAATTACTGTGTTTTTTTATTCTCATTTGCCCAACAATATTTATGACTATCTTTCCACCTCTCTGGTGCCTTCCATTGGTGGTGCTTACCAACCTCTATATCTTGGCTTTTGCTTGGTTCATCTTCTTTTCTCTTAATTTAATTTTGCATGGAATATGACCAATGAAAAGAAATTCAATTCACTAGCGTTCATTAAAATGTACCTTATCACGTCTTTTTTTTTATTTTTGAAAGAAAATCACTCACGTCTTTTTTTTATTTTTGAAAGAAAATCATTCACGTCTTTGCTTTGTCTTTTCTTTTATTTGTTTTCTTAATAACTAGTAACTAGTAGTTAATGCTTTAACATCTTATTTTATGATAGTTTTTTTTTAGGGTCAAATATTTGTTGCGATCAAAAGAGTGTTAGGTTTTGACCTTTACAATGTTTTTTTTGTTTACCGAACAAATTTTAGGCGTCGTGCTTATTCGTGCATCAAAATGTCGTGCATTATAGCACCACTCAATAGATATATAGATTATAGATTAACTTCTCACCAAAGACAATCAAAGAGTTTAATTACGGTTACTTACTTCCCATTAACTTCACATCACACACAATTGTTAATAACTACTTTGATCACTATCTGATTTCACAAGCACATATCTGTTACATACAATCGTTAATTCTACAGTTGTATGTACATATCTTTATTTCTTCTTATTGTCCATAGTTTAATAGGAGGTTTTTTTTTTTTTTTATATAACTTTCAAATTCTACAACTTCCTGTCATGAAAAGAAGGAGTTACGATTGACTAGATTGTAATTATTGTATTTAAATTGTTTTATTGGTGCTAAATTATTTCCCTTTTCTCATCATGTAAGATCATCCACAATGCAACACTCAATGTATACGTCATTCGTTTTATAATTAATATTGAATAAGCATCTAATCTCTCCAACCCAGCACCTCAAAATAATTATGAATTGGGCCCCAACAATAATTCTATATCATTAAATTTAACAATAATTTATATACTCATTCATAATTATATAATTTTAAAATATTGAAATAATTTAATTATAAATTATAAAAAATGAACATTTTTTTTTATTAATAATTCAAGAAACTATTATTTGCAACTATTATATAATTTAACTATTATTTGTAACTATTATATAATTTATTTTTAAATATTAAAATAATACAATTTTTTTTTTAAGGAAAATAATACAATATTTGAATATAGAGAAAAAATATAATTAATTGTACATGTGAGACCCATGAATAATAGAAGAGAGATGATGCCTATAAAAGCACCCAACATATTTATTGATGTCACAATGGGGTTGTCTATTTAACATAGTGCTAAATAGGGGAAAGACCCTCCATTGTAGATGGTCTAATGGCAGCAATTTGTAAGGCATATTCTACCACTTCGGCTTATTAGGGTCATTACACAATTATTCAAAACATTAATAATGATATGCAACTGTATATTTCTCTCCTTAACTATCTCTCTCACTTTTTTAATGTGTTGCAATTGAAGGTTGAATGTTAAAGAAATTTGTTCCACGCCCTCATAGATAGATACAGTTTAAAGGAAATGAGAGAAACCTTTATAGGTTTGTTTTCACAATTTTTCTTAAATATTTGAATATGAACAATAGTTAAATCAAGTTCGATGTTAAATTGCTTTTCTATTTGCCATTTACTTGGTTAATCGTTCCATTATTCTCAATTTTCAGAGAACTATATGGGATCCAATGGGCTTATTTATTTTAATCTCTTGAAGTAATTCATGTGATTATGTCGTCGCCATAAATAATAGGTTTAATTACACTTTTGACCCCTTAAATTTTTTAAAGTTGCGATTTTGGCCCCCTAAAAAAACAACTATTATCAGGCCTCCTAAGTTTACTTTTTGTTGCAATTTTGGCCCCCTAACCCAATTTTGACCCAGTCAACGCTGACGTGGACGCATTTTTGTATTTTTTAATATTTTTTTGATTTTTAATTTTTGTAATAAAAAAAGTTTGTAATTAATTTTTTTTATTTGTAATAAAAAAACAAAAAATTTTATTTTTTGTAATTAAAAAAACAAAAAATTATTTTTTTATTTTTTAATTAAAAAAAACTTTTTTATTTTTGTAATTTAAAAAAAACAATTTTTTTTAATTACAAAAATATTTTTTTAAATTAAAAAAAACAAAAAAACAATTAAAAAAATATACACACGTGTCCGTTGACTGAGTCAAAATTGGCGTGGGAGGCCAAAATTACAACAGAAAGTAAACTTAGGAGCCTGGAAAGAGTTGTTTTTTTATGGGGCCAAAATCATAACTTTGAAAAACTTAGAGGACCAAAAGTGTAAATTTTAGAGTAGTCTGATTGCTACAAATAATATCACGATTTAGTAGTCTGATTGCTACAAATCTTAGAGTAAATTTTTAAATAATAAATTGGCCACGAGTATATCAGGCATGGTCGTAATTTTATCACGAGATAATTAATGACTTAAAAATAAAATACAACATTTTTGTTAATGGGATTCCAACAGTAGTAAGATCTTTCTATATGTAGTTTTAGTAGTTAATGAAGAATATTTTTGTTTCAATTGTTTGTGTTATCTCTTTTAAAATAATATTAGTTTTTTTGGTGCCGTGAGTTTATGGTAAGCTTATCTTCGCGGTGTGTCTTTGAGATGAGTTGAAATTTTTCTCATAACAATCTCCAGAAATTCGCTTTGTAGAGTCTTACAATGGAAAGGTTGTTGATAATTTGTTGGTAGATGGAATTTGGGAACATGATAGATATGGTCTATATTTCGTTTAAAATAACCTTTTGAAACTGTTAGAATGATTATGGGTATGAAGTAATATATCAAAGTGACATAAAAAAAAAGGTGAAATTAAATAAATAAATGGGTCGAGCAAGGATAACTCATGGACTGAACTTGATATATAATACGTGGCCCGATAATAAATAGGTCGAGTTGATTCAAACTATGAGTACTGCTCTTTACCCAAATGGTTTTGCTCATTCTCAAGTGAAATGACTAAAATGCCCCTGCGTGAGTTAACTCCTGCAGCGTGAGTTAACATACATAGGGGCATTTTGGTCATTTTCTTTGAGAATGAGCAAAACCATTTGTCTAAAGAGCAGAACTCTCAAACTATTTATGTTGTCGAATCCTTCATATCAGATCAAATTAAACTAAACAAACTCTTTTAATAGTTCTAATTACAATTTACAATATCCCTACCAATTTAACTACGTTCACATTTTATTTTTTGGAACAAACTACGTTCACATTTACAATTATATAAAACTAACAACGTGATATATATTTTAATTGTAGAAAGCAAATCATATCACGCTAGATCCAATAATATAGTGGGGGTAGTTTACTCAAAAGAACAATAATAGAGTGGGTAGCAGGCTTGATTAATATAGAGTCGTTTTCTTATTAAAAAGTTGCAATATATATATTCATTTCCCATTTAGTAAACTTTAAAAAAAAATCATTTAAATGTAGTAAGAAAGAAACATATTTCGCCTGATTTTGCAGGAAGCTGATAAGATTGAACTGGCAAAGTCAAAAAGGCTAGACCAGAAGCAAATTAACAATCGGAAACCATCTAAGAATCTGCCGTTTTCTTTTTAGTTAGGGAATCGATCTTATTCATAATGTTTAATTATTTTCATACATTATCCAATTTATAAAAAAAAAAAAAGGAACCGAGTGGTAATGGGATAATGAGCCAAATTACAAAAATAAACATTTATAGGAGTAATTCCTTCAACAACCAAAATAACATTTATAAGAGTAATGTCTTTAAAAGAGATAATGAGGTTTTAGGCAAAAGAAAGTAGAAAGAATCTTGTTACTTTGTTCCTTCATGTTTTTAGATGGGTCAATAGGAAATTATACCGGTGAGAATCAACTCACATCTTCCTACAAAACCTTAAGGTGATTGATATATGCGTCATCTCACTTATTTATTGTTCAAAATCTATTATTACATCAAATATAGAATATTAACACACATTTGACACATTAATATCTTTTAATTAAATGTGTGACTATCAGTATCTATAATCATGTTACATAGTCAAATAAAGTCAAACAGAGTTACAATATGTTCAAAAAGATGAGTTGGAAGTGGTTTCGTGGAGGGAATTTTATATTACTTTCTCTCATGAGAAGAGGAAAAGGAAATTAGAAAGAAGAAAAGCGGATACTAAAAAGAAATTTGAATATGAGAGAAACGATTAAGGAAAAAAAATGTAGTGTTTGTTTTGTTCGTGAGAATATAGATAATAGAGTGAGTTGCCGGTAATTATATGACGAGTTTGTTGACAGAATTGGACATTCTAGTGTAATTAATTTTTTTTTAAAAATAGTTGTATTTAAAAAAAAAAACACATCATTCTAAAATATTTAATAAGTTTTTATTTTGTCAACTCAGTATAACATATTTGTATATTTCCATTGTCACAATTCACTAAAGCTAAAATGCGAAGGAATTTGACATTATAGAGGTTGAATTAAAAAATCACATGAGAGTGAATTAACGACATCCAAAAAACTAAATTATGAGATCAAAAAAACTAAACAAATGACATTCAAACTCTAACAAAATAGGTTACTGTAATTTTTAGACCACAGAGGAATCACACAAGTAAGATTGACACCATATTTTTACACTAGATTGAGTCATTATATCAGGCTAAGAAGAATCACACAAGTAAGATTGACACCATATTTTCACTTCAAATATCTAATAAGTATGTATCCTAACAACTCGCCATAACACATCTATAGATCTCCATTATCAGACCCCGCCAAAGACAAGAAATGCAGTAATTTGAAATAGTAAATGTTGAATAAGAAAAATATCATCAAATGGAATGACATCCAAAAACTAAAATTTAAAATAGAAAAATTAAAAAAAATATATCTAAAATTAACAAAACAATTCATCATAATGTTGTGACTTTCAGGGTAGCTTAAACTAGGTTGGATATTCACATAAGGCTAAGATCAATAAAAAAAATGAGATTGACACCACATCTGCATCCAATTACTTAATACATTAGGTATATGAGTCATCTCGCTTATATTTACTAATTATCCAATAACTTAATACATTAGGTATATGAGTCATCTCGCTTATACTAATTCCTCTCAAACACCGAGAGTAGTCTAATCCCCTTGTACTTTCAAGGAATTTTCACTATAATCACTAAAGATTACAAATGTTCAATCACACAAGAAAGAGACTTTCAATGCTCAAGAGACTTCTACAATCTAACCTAATAAAATAAAATATTGTTTTGGTTTTACACTTGGTATACAATCAGATGTGTAAACAATACAAAACAGTTTTGACTCTAACTCTTATGAATTTCTAAAATATGAAAGTTTGTAAAAAAAAAAAATTAAGTGTTTATGCGCTTTGATTTTGACACAGTAAAGACACTTTCAAAATATGCAGCGTGTTATTTTTTTTCTTCTTCAAGTCTTCAGCTCCTTATATAGAGGGAAATCTGAGAGACGTTAGAGAAGTGTCAACGCATTATTTAAAGTCCTTGAGAAACTTGACCAAAGACGTTGGTGTGTTTCTTAATTTGGTTAATGTCATTGAAAGCTCATTTGAAATTCCCTTGCTTCATAAGAAATTATATGTTTCATTACAATTGTCCTTGAAGTTCTTTGTTTGTTTCTGCACGTAGTCAGAAGAGGACAAACTATACTATCAGAGTCTGATAGCGACCTATTAAGCAGATGACCAAACTAGCCATAATCTTCTGATGCTGACAAGTCCTTTAGAGTCTGAGTGCTTCAAAAGCTTCACTACTTCAGAGTCCAAGTCTTCAGAGTCCGATCCTTCAGAGGCTTGTATCCTTCAGAGTCTGGTCCAAAACTTCATATTCTCTCAAAATTCAAATGCTCTTAAGTGTGCTCAGAATCTTGTTCTTTGAAAACAAAAAATTTGATTTAATATTTTGAATTAATTCTATGATCATGCATACTTGAACACACATTAGCATATCAAATTGTTCTTTTATACATTGTTATCATCAAAACATAGGCATTGTACAAAACTCATTTTAGTTCAACATTAGACTGGGAGAAGCCACACAAGAGAGTTTGACATCACATCTTTACCAAAAATCTTAAGGCGGTGTGTATATTAGTCATTTCACTTATATGTTGTTCAAAATTTACTCTTCTGCCCAATATTGAACTTTAACTCAATCTTGAAACATTAACATCTCTTGATCAAACATGCAACTTTTTGTGTCCGTAATTATGTGACATAATAAAATAATGTAACAAAGCGTATGTTCAAAAGGTTGGTTGGTGATCGGTTTATGAAGAGAGGTTTCTATCCTTTCTTTTATGAAAGAAGTTAAAGAAAAAAAAAGTATTGTGTGTTTTATTCGTAGGATTATAGGAAAAAATTTGATTTCTGGTACTTTTATGTGTTTGTTGAAAAACTTGGAGACTTTTGAATAATTATTGTATCAAAAAAATTAGACTCAATAAAAAAAGGCCACATAATTATAACGGAAATGTTGAGTGGTTCGACGACCTGATCAACGAAATTCGACGAATCCTTTTTTCTATATTATTATTAAAAATTTGATATTAAACAATACGACACACCCTTCATAAAAATAAAAAAAAACATCCCCGATCATTTTTTTTGAGGGAAAAGTGTTCATAGCATTTCATTAGTAATCAAAGTTTCAATACAATTGGGTATATGAAAATAAATAGTGGGACTAGCGAGAAATGTGGCTCCCCGTGCGAGAGTGTGAGCCACCACTTTAGCTTGTCGCTGAACAAACTCCACCCGAGAGTTGGTAAACTTGGACGAGAGCAAAGACCAGGAAGCCGTGATGATGTTACCAAATTCTGTTATGTCTTCCCGACCCGAATATAGAGCATCTTTTATGGTTTTTGAGTCGACTTCAAAATCAATATTATCAAGGTGCATATCACTAGCCCATTGAAGCGCTTGGTAAAGACCCAAAGTTTCCCCAATGTCAACCGGATAAACACCAATAAAACTTACTGTTCTGGCCAAAACAAAGACCCCACCTTCTTCACGGATGCAAATGCCGATGCCCGTTTTGTTACGGTGACTGGAGAACGCTGCGTCAACGTTGCACTTCATGCGGCCATGTTTGGGAGGCTGCCATCTCGTCTGGGCAGCAGCTGGAGCAGCGCTTGCAGCAGCACTAGCAGCTGCTGGTTGTGAAACAGAAGTAGCAGCAGCTGTTATGACAGGAATAGCACCACTAACAGCTGTTGGTTGCATTCCAGCAGGAGCTGCAGTCAAGCCTTCGGCAGCAGGGCCATTAGCAAGTTGCCAATCTTCAATCAAGGACCACGCTCTATCCACCACTATTGAACAAGTTTCCGTAACGTCTTCCCACACCTTGAGATTCCTATGCTTCCTCCATAGACTCCAAAATATTGCAGCCAACTGTTGAGAAAGCGTGGCCGAGAAGAATGTAACAAAGTAAAAATAGTCTCAATGGCCGAAGGTGACGATGCCACCACATCTTGAATCTCTCGCCATAAACATGCCATGGACCAGACCTGAACAGCAAAAGGGCACTCAAAAAATACATGAGCTAAATCCTCATGATTAGAGTCACAACTTACGCACTGAGTGGGACACTGAAAACCTTTATCAAGCAGCCGAACACGCGTTGGTAAACAACCCCGACACATACGCCAAATCAAATTTTTGACTTTCGGCGGAGATTTAAGCTTCCAAATGCCAGCCCAATATCCCGGTTTGTGAAGATGGGAAAAATCTACTAACTCATTGACACGGCCGGTAAGCACTATGCACTAAATAGCGCCCGTTCTTCTTAGCCTTCCACAATAGTGTATCATGTTGAACCTGCTCAAAAAGAGGTGTGTTGAGGATTTTAGAAGCTAAATCCTCACTAAAGACTTGTCGAACGACAGGTTCGTTCCAACGTTTAAAGTGAGGATCCATAAGACTATTAACCGAGGCATGACTCACATAATTAGCTCCTAATATGTTGCTTGGAATAGTTTCCCCATTGAGCAGCCACAACTCATTTAAAATTGGAATACGGTTCCCATGACCAATGCTCCAACGAGGTCCTCCGCGAACTATGAATCGAGCCCGGAGAATGCTACACCATACATAGCTCGGATTATAACCAATGGTGGCCGTGAGATAGGACTTATTAGGGAAATAACGCGCCTTGAAAATACGAGACACAAGGGAACCCGGTTCCTTCTGAAACTTCCAACCTTGCTTGCCCAACATAGCTAAATTGAAAGCCGAGAGGTCCTTGAAACCCATGCCTCCTTGAGTTTTCTACATCGACAACTTTTCCCAGCTTAGCCAATTGATGCCGCGATGAGAAGTACGTCCGTGACCCCACCAGAATGAATTCATCATTTTTTCAATGGAATTAATTAAATTAGAAGGCAGCTAGAATATACTCATAACGTAAGACGGAATAGCTTGCAAGACGGACTTTATCATCACCTCGCGCCCTGCCTTCGACAAACATTTGCTGCTCCACGAATTAATTTTGTTTCACACCCTATCTTTAATATATGAAAATGTTGCATTTCTATCTCGGACAATCATTGAAGGCAAGCCTAAATATTTACCAGTACCAAGAACTGCACGGACACCTAAAATGTGCGTAATAGCATTTTTTCGAGTTTCTGCGACATTCCAACAATAAAAAATCTCAGATTTTGGAAAACTGATAGATTGACTAGACACTGCTTCATACTTTCATAGGATATCCTTCATTATTTGTGCCTGCTCCACTTTCGCTCTAAAGAACAGAAAACAATCATCGGCAAAGAGGAGATGTGAGACCGAAGGGGCACCTCGACAAACACTAGTACCAAGAATGCTATTTTGAGCCTCGGGATCACCGATGAGGGAAGATAGCATTATAAAAGATAAGAGGATAATGGATCGCCTTGTCGCAGACCACAACCTGGTATAATGGGACCGACTGTTTCACCATTGACAAGAATAGAATAGTCCACAGATTCAACACATAAACTCATCCAATGTATCAATTTCGGATCAAACCCCATTTTTACCATGACTTGACGGAGATAGTTCAAATTCATGCGATCATAGGCCTTACTGATATCCAGCTTAAGCGCTACATATCCGTAATTTCCTCGAGTCTTAGTTTTCATAAAATGAATCACCTCAATAGCAACCATAGCATTGTCAAGAATGGAACGACCCGGAACAAAAGCCGATTGAGAGTCGGAAATGCAATGAGGTAGGACAACCTTCAATCTATTAGCAAGGACTTTAGAAATGAGTTTGTAGAGAACATTACAGAGAGCAATAGGACGCCAATCTTTCATGTTATTCTGAACAGTGCCTTTGGGGATTAGAGCGATATTTTTCATGTTAAGATTAGCCGAAAAGTTCCCTGTATCAAGCCAAGCACAACAATTATTATAAATATTGTCGTTGCAAAGGTTCCAGAAGTGTTGATAAAAACCGGGGTTGTAGCCATCTAGCCCGGACATTTATCCGGGTGCATAAAAAGCATCGCGACCCGATGATACAATGCTATGAATTTCAACTTCATCTATTTGGTTATAAAATCAAATTTCTTCAACAGGTATGGTCGAGTTAAGTGTTCTTTTTTCATTATATAGGTCTAATTCATGTCATGGAAGTAGAAGGCAAGGTTTATTGGTATCTAGGATAAATAGGTGTATAGAGGGCCACGGTTTCAAATTTATTCGGAAATTTTAAACGTCTAACAAATTTATATGAGTTTAATAATGGTGGGTTGATGGTTCAAAACAAGTTTCAGAATGTTTTAATTAGTTATATGTGCAAAATTGTTTTAGATTGTCAACCCACCGCTATTAAACTCAACTTATATTTTGTCCCCTCATCATAACATATAAGCAATTTTTAATTATTACTTGCCACCAATGACCAAGATTGAATGAATTTTAATTAATAGTGATTAACTAAATGATTCACATAAAAGAGAATGACATCAAAATATAATTTTTAAGCTAAAAAAAAAATTAAAGAAATGACATCCAAAAATTAAAAATTCATTTCATCACATTGTGACTTTCGGAAGACTCTACGTTAAGTTTGATCATATCACTTAAACCAAAAGAATCAACACAAGTGAGCTTCATACTACATATACACCTTAAACAAGGTGTTAAGAATATGGGTCATACCGCTTATATGATGTTCAACATTTACTCTTACATTCAATGTAAAACTTTAGCTCACACTTGACACATTAACATCTATCTCTTAACATGTTTTGTTTGACATTTTCAAGGTACAATATTCCTCAAAATGTTTTCATCGAACATTCTTCTCAGAAAATGTCAAAAACATTTTAAAATAAATTCAACTTTTTCAAGTATTCGCCATCAATTTCAAATTTAAAAGGTCAGTATTTAAAACTCAGAACGTCATTTTAAAAATGTTAAATTTTGTGCCAAAATTTGGAAGTTTAAAAAATCCTCTCCTGATCTTTCTAAAGAACAAAGTTCTCAGAATGCATATGAATTTTAAAAAAAAAACATAATTGATTAAACTGAAATAGAAAACAGAATGATTTACAATTTCCTTTTTGCAGAAATAAAAAATAAAAAAATTTAATATATAAAAATACAAATCTTACAAAATATAAAAAATAAAATTTATAAAATATCAAAAAACGAAATAAATTAAATATTTGATCATGCTTTGTCATGGGTGGGGAAACACGGATCAAGTAGTGGGCTGCATAATTGAATTTGTCTATTATTATTATTATATATCTTAGTTTTTGAGGAATAGTGTAATCAAATTTCTTCCTTCAAAAAAAATAGTGTAATCAAATTTCTATTTAAGACACGGGGTTGCATACACTTTCCTCATATCATAAACCATCCCTTATTTGTTTCTTTCTTCTCTTTCTTGTATTATATTTAGTATCTTTCCAAAAATGGTGCTTGCTGGTAAACTTATTACTGAACTTGGCATCAAAACACCAGCTGAAAAGTTCTTCAAACTATTTGCATCAGAACTTCACGAAGTGCAAAATGTTTGTGAAAGAGTTCATCATACCAAGCTTCATGAGGGTGAAGATTGGCATCATACTGATTCGGTTAAACACTGGACTTATGTCATAGGTAAGTCTGTTTCGAATGTTTCGATAACCAAATCATCATCTTGTGTGATTTGAAAAAGTTTTCTATTACTAATTTTTTGAATGTGAATGATAATTATAGTAATAAAGAATACCAAATGAGTTCTATGATGAAGAATAAAGATTTGTTTCATCGAGACTAATCTAACAACCAATACACTAATATTTGTCTAAGAAAGTTATAATTTACGCAATTAAATAAATATATATGTAAAATTGTTATACAATGAAGGCAATATTTTCAGCCTATTGACTTAATTTATAATTTTTTTAATTGATTAAAAAGTTTTTAAGAGTTTTAGATATATAAATTGTTAAAATAAAAAGTTAAATTCATGAAAAAAACTGAGATGTCGAAATCATTGCCCACGAGGTGAAGTACCGGATCTTTAAAAATAGTACTTAAAATTTTTCCATTATTTTTTTGATTAATTAAGAGTGAGCTTGAACACCCACTCATAATATATATTATTCAAAAAAAGAAAGAGAAAAAAAACATAAAGCAACAAATGACCTTAAAGGAAAGAGATGGTACTCAACCATCTTCGGATTCACCTTGGTACGAGTATAATTTTTTCCTTAGGATGGTAACTACATTTCCAGAGATGAAAAGTAGGGTTTAAATAATATGATCCGTCGGAAAATGTCTAAAGACAAACCTTAAAGTAGATTGTTCAAAAAACAAAAAAACCTTAAAGTAGTAAAATAATGTATTTTATCATAATATATTAAAAACAGATTAAATATGTTATTTAAATTTACTATAAAATAGTAAGGTTCATACTAGATGCATCCAAAACAAAGTAAATTATTTTTAAATATTAAGACTTTATTTTTAAATATTATTTTTTAATGCGGGAATAGAGAAATTAATTTATTTTTTCTACCAAAGAAATTAATTTTTTTTTAAGAAGGCAAAAGTGAAACTATTATTAATACGGGTGTTACAATGATACTATGTATTTGATTTATGTTTAGGAGTGTGTATGCTTGACTCTAAATTTCTCTGCTAATACTAATAGTGCCATGATTTGTAATTTCATGGCTCTTTCTTGGGTGCAATGTGTGCTTGGGTTTGAGTAGTTTTTATATATTTTTTCCGATTCCCAAAAAAAAAGTAATAGTGACATAAATTGTCAAAATTGTCATTTTCCAACAGTTATATGTGGGATTTAAATTTTGTTTTTGAGGATACAGGCAAGCTCATAACACTAAGTTTTTTTTTTTTGAAGGAAGCTCATAACACTAAGTTATTATTAATTCATTTTTAAAAAATGTCAAGGGGAAAATTATTACTATTGATCATGGTGATATTAATGATAATTTTATGTGGGATTTGAATTTTTTATTAAAGTTACAATGTCATATTCTTTTTTCTAAGGAACAATGTCATATTCTTATCACTAAATCCACGTCACGAGGCCAAAATATGTTTAAAGTGAAAACAATAAAGTCTTCTGCATTAGAAAGACATTTGCTAGGGTTTTGCTAACGAGTATTCTCAAGAAATTTTTTAAGGATGATAAATTAAAAAATTATTTGAAAAAAAAATCAAACACTTTAATTTTCAAAGTATTAAGTATACAAATTTTTATAAAAATCATCAAATAAGATCTTTAAAAGAGTGTTTTAAAGACATTTGTTAGATAATGTAATATATTTTTTAATGCGGAAATAAAGCATCTTTTATGATTATCTTATTATAATATTTTCTGGTGCAACTAATCTTTATTATATTAATTCCTTTGAAAAACGTATTTTATTGTTATTGGTATTAATTGCCTCTGACGTAATAACAGATGGCGAGGTACACACATGCAATGAGAGTGTTGAAGAAGTTGATGAGCAGAACAAAAAAATCACATATAAGCTGTTTGGTGGAGATATTGAAAACTATAAGGTCTTTAAGCTCATCTTAGAAGTGATTAACAAGGCTGATGGAAGTTCTGCTGTTAGATGGACTATTGATTATGAGAAGAACAATGAGGATGTT
>Ga0315915_1006413_pt1 | contig 14353 bp, 5 predicted proteins | sample MpolbnodulesMG_FD_207738 | JGI IMG/M metagenome (GOLD analysis project Ga0315915, IMG submission 207738) | Medicago polymorpha root nodule microbial communities from Los Angeles, California, United States - branched nodules | ecosystem: Host-associated > Plants > Roots > Nodule | place: USA... | reverse complement strand
TGAGTGAAAACTATAAACACACCGTGCTTGGCACGGATCACTCACAAATATATATTACAAAAAATGGCATAAGAATTTTGTCATATAATAAAGAGTGATATTGAAAACACTAATATGGATCTCATATTATATTTGAGAGGTCATGTATATGTTACCTGTCCTTAGCATTTGAAAGTGCATGATGCTTCAAAACTAGTGGTTACTGCTTAGCTTCCCATCCATGTGGAAAACCTACTTCATACGTATACTGAACAAATTAAGTATAAGAAATATTTCCAAAAACAATCTTAAATGAGATCTTTTTTTGTTTCAATTCCTTTTCATATGTCATTTCATTTGCATATCATCGATCATCTGACGGTGAACACCTCGATCTTGTTAGAGATTGACAAAGACACGTGGAATTGATACATAGTCATAGCTTTTGCAATGCTCTAATCCGTCTCTATTTATAATTTAATTCAAAGATTTTAACAATTCTTACGTATATTAGAAAGAAAAAAAGTGACAACAAACCCACTTGAATTAGTTTGATAATATTGCCTTAAGATCTTGAAGTGCAGTTCATGTTTGATTATCTCCGATGCTACTTTCTGTTTGACTTCATAAAAAAAAAAAAAAGTGGCAACGTAATTACCTCATCCTTTTAGAATGAATGTCATTTAAATGTTTTATCTTTAGAAATAAACTAAGTAGCATATAGACAAAAGGGGAAAATATTGTCACTAGAAATATTGAATTTTGTGTTTATATTATTCTCTTTTTTTACATTAAAGTTTTTCTTTAAGATGATTTTTTTTATCATTATTATTGTCGAACGTTTTCATAAAACATCTCTTCACCGTCGATCTCATGGTTACATCTTTTGTCATAGTCCACCATTAACATGTGTTTGGTTGGTGGAAAATTGAGGTGAGGAGGAAAATTATTTTAAAGTTGAGATGTTTGATTCAATTATTTGAAGAAGATGAGGGAGAAGAGTGATATCTCTTATAAGTCAATATACATGAATCGGGTCATATTAAACGAGAGACCTATTACAAAATAATAATGTATATTTCTCAGTCACAAATTAGACCTCAATTTCTTTTAAGAAATGGGAGAATCTTGATCCATTTGATTTCAATCCATGGAGGACAATATCATTTTCTTTTTTTAGGTGATTAATTGTTAGGAGAATGAAATTTATAAGTACTACGTACTACTCGTTTTACGGCATCTCAATCCATGCAATTACACAACTCCACGAGACTAATTCTTAAAATATGTTGTAAGAAAAATCATGTAGTAGGTGCCAAATATCTGCTTTTGAAATATTAATTATTTTCATGCATTATGATAAACCCATATTGTTTTTATTAGCAACTTCAAAAGTGATTGAAGTTGATATCTTGATGTAGAAAAATACACATAATTCAAATTAATTTGTCAACAAATATATAAAAGAACATTTAGTTCCTGTTTGGCAACCGACTATTTCGTATGAAATCACCGTCCAAAGCATCTAAGTCTTCCACGTGCATGAAAACATGACGTCACAAGAACGGATGATGATGTAATGGTCAGCCGTGACATGACTAGGACGGCGGCTACCACCGCCACGCGGACAAGAGAAAATGTTTGAATTTGTGAAGAAGAGAAAATGAAAGGGACAGCACGTGATGTTTCTGTTTCTGGAAATTTGGAACCATTCATTGGAGGACAAGTGGATGGAAAAAATGTTAAGGATGATATTTTTGGAAGGTTTTGTTATGTTGAGTGGTGGAAATATACAACACATGGAGCTAATCATTGCTGAACTTTTTTCAAACCGTGATTTCTATTACTCTTGCCTCTTGTTGAATTTCTTTTTCCTCTCGGTGTTGAATTTTTTAAAAAGATTAGGTTAGAAGATGAATAAGTGTCGTGTTTTAGGTTTGATCTTCGATCATTGCATATAACAATGTATTGTGTTATTGTTAATTGAGTTATGTTTATGAGGAAGAGATTATTTATTTAGCATGAGAAATGATATTTGTATAATTATTTTAAAATAAATTTTGAAAAAATTATCTTTGATATTTATATTGTATATTTTTTTATTGTTTTATAAGATGTTTTAAAATAGTTGTTCAAATAACATATCTCACTTAATATTAAAATTAATTTTCTTTTATTCGTATATTTACAACAGAGGTATGTCTAACAGGGTGGATCTAGGACTGAGTTTTTTTTGTGGCTAAAATAATATAGAAATGATATTTGAACATCTATTTGGTGATAACTTTTGAGACAACTTTCTCTCTCATACTCACATTATTTTTTACTTTATCTCTCTGTTGCTTTGGTTTCCGTGAAAATACCTACTTTTTCTTTATAAATTATGGTTGTCACATAAGTTGTCAACCAAATTGGTTGTTCAAATAACACTCCTCAAAATAATAATGACATAAAAATTTGCTTAATAAATTTAAAAACTATGTACTATTTTACCAAAAATAACAATTTTAGTAATTTTATTTGGATTAGTTTTATTAAACCAAGTTGATTTATAACCCTAACAATTGCTAATTGGAATAAAATGAGTCATCAACTTTCATTAACATTTTAATTTTATAGACATTTTTCGCATGTAAATAGTTTTTAAGAAAATTTTGGTGTGGCTATAACTACACCATACATGCCATATATTGCATCCGTCCCAGTATTGGAAGATGGCTTGACACTGACAGCCTTACCACGCTGTGGGTAAGGAGGGGGATCAACGGTACAAGAAGACATTTTTTGGTCGTTGAGACTAAGTGATGGTTGCTTCAATGGTTGTAACGGTGTATTCTTTATTGTGGTATGATTCAATACACATAATAGGGAATTTCTCATCAAATATTAAGTTTTAATGAATTTTTATAAGCATGAATCGTAACAGGGAGTTTGAATGTGCAATACTGCTGCATAAAATTAGTAGTCGTTCGGTCAAGTATGACACTGCTTAAGGAGTTTCTCATCCGATAGATAACTTTCGGATACGTATTTAAGGGACTTTAGAGATATTGGGAGGTCTAAAGAGAAATGATCTACTGCTTAAACTGCGGCCTTTTTAGGCTTCTTTAAAGGGCAAGCCCAATGGATAAACATATCCAATCTAATCGCCAGCTAAAGTGAAAAATAGAGATATTAGATCCACCCGTATAACTATTAACCACACCCCACATTTTCTCAAAATAACAAAAATATACATACCCTATAAAACTCATTCTTTAAATTTATTCCATCTTCCTTCCGCACCCCACACTATTATATAAAAATATATGTAATGTAGACAAATAATTTACGACACACATCGAAAAATAGAAACATATAATTTAACTCGGTGTATACTTTAGTCTTTTTTAGTGTGAAATAAGAATAATATGGTTTTTTTTTGTTGTGGTGGCCGGGGTTCGAACCTCATACCTTACATATATTATGCATTATCCCTACAAACTGAGTTACGTTCACAAGGACATATGGGGTTTATTATAACTGAATATTGAAGGTGTGTGTTTATACCAAATCCTATAATTTAACTCGCGTGATTTATTAAAAAACACATAAATTTCACTCAATGATGAATAAAAAATAATAATCACAACATATAAAGGGATACATCATTTTTTAACTGAATTTTTTCTTTCATTTATACTTAATTTATCATTTTTATAATATTATTTGAATCATCAATTAAAAAAATAGTTAAATCTGATTAAAAATAGAAATAACTACAACAATAGGAGGAACAATTGACAAAAATAAGAACATTAATGGATACTATACAAAAAAAAATTATTTTGACATTATAAAAAAAAATTGGGTTTTTTCCTAACATTTTTTCTTTCAATTTTACCCCTCATTTAATTACAATTTTACTATTTTATCGTTTATTAACAATAAAAACAAAAAGATAGACACGTTAATGCACGTCTTGACGTTAGTGTGTCATAAAGACCGGTCATCCCATAGTCATTTGGTTGAAAATTTGCTCTTATACTTTGGTGACTTATGTTCAATACCACTCTCGTACATAAAAAAGAATAATGTGTCATAGAAGTAAAACAAAAATGCGAGAAAGATTTTTTTTCAAGGTGTGTTTGATGTACATTATTTATGTGTTTTTGGGCCAGCTCTGAATGTGCTTCCATATACGATCCATATGTAGTTAAAAATAATCTTCTTTTTCCTACCAATGATAGAGGGCATCCCCAGACGCTAAACTGAACCCACACTTTTGGTTACTTGAAAAATTATTTGTATTTGTGCCTTCTTTTGAGTATTAGTACTTTTATTAAAATAAATCTCTAATTTTTGCATATCGATAGCTTAACTTGATAACTCCTCATATTTGTGGAGGGTATCAAGTAAAGCTCTAGCTTCAGTCTCTTTAGTCATGCAAAACAAAAAGCAATTTCATGGATCTTTCATCGCATCTCTATGTTTTTGAGTAAAAGTGAAAGTCCATCTGCACATATGATAAAGAGATAAGGTGATAGAGGATCCTCCTGCCAAAGTCCTCTACCCGGGTTTCGCAAACTAGTTCCTTAACCATTTACTTGCACATTGTACTTTACACTTTCTATACAAAGCCTCATTCCAATTGACTCATTTCTCATGAAATCCCATATGTCTCATCATCTCTTTTACATGCTGCCATTTCTCATGTATCTCCGAAGCTATCAAGACGTTATCACGAATTGACCTATTTCCCACAAACATCAATTGTTCTTGAGATATGCACTTCGGTGGTAAATGCTTCATTCTACTTTCAAATGATTTCGTACAAAACATTAGAAAGAGAAATTTTCCTTCCTTCCTTCAAAAGAAAAATAAAATTTGGATCCAAAAATCAAAATTTAAACTCATTTTTTATTCAAGAATTTTTTATAATATTTTAAACATGCAACATGAATACAATAAAAAAATTAAGCTAACTTTACAACATGGATTAAAACTGCTTGCAAGGACTAAAAACTGAAAGAAAGAAAGTTACAAAGACTAAAATCAAAACAAAAAATTGAAAATATTACATGGATTAAAATATATTTCAACTTAATATGTATTAAAAATTCTCCCATTTGATACATTCTCCATGGATAGATACAGTGGCGTAGTCAGGACCCTGGCTTAGGAGATGCAAAATTTTAAAACTTTAATTATGTCTTTATGTGTGAAGATATATGTCTAGTGTCTTACCAAAATTTGTTGTAACACATATATATGTCCATTTTATACTAAAGAAATGTCAAAGACGTGTCAAAATTATTCTATTCGAAACAAAAAACATTTTGTTTTATTTTTTTTAGAAACTAAAATCAAAATTTACAATATTTTTAAAAACAAAAAACTTAGTTAACCCTATAAATTTTATACAATTGAATTTAACAAGCAGCTAAATGGTAATGTGGCTTAGTTAATTAATTAAGGATTACAAATAAGTTCACTGTTAAAAAACAAAAATTAGTGAGAAAAATTTAGAGTGAGAAAACGTGAAATTCCTCTCTAATTTCGTCACTAAATGTTGCGACCAAGTAATTTGTGATGAATTTTATTTTTTCCGTCACTAATTTTCCTCCCTAATTTTCTTTTTCTAGTAGTGGTTATTGGAGTCTAGTTAATTCCCTGAGTTCTTTTTACGTTTTGTTTAAAAAAAACTTCACAATGAAACACCAATTATCTATATTAATTAAAAAAATGTAATTACATTACAAATTACAAATAAAAATAACAAAGTCAACATGCAAAAGTAACAAGGCATGACTGTCATCTATAACAACATCATCAATGTTTAAGACCTAAAAAGTAGAGTGTATCAATAAAGTTTGATGTGAGAGTCTTAGGAGGTGCATGAATACAATTTCAGGATGTGCAAATGTATAAACAACACATATTATTGGGTGGAAATTTAAAAAACCAGGGAATGCGATGCAGGTGCATCCCCTCACACACTAGATAGATAGATAGATAAAATCTCTACCTAATTTGATCTTGTTATATAGTTTTGTTCAAATTTTAAAATGTTAATCGAATCGCGTTTTTTTTAAAATAGTAGTTTAGTTGTGAATGCACCTCTAACTAATGCTCACTTTCATGTGATTGATCACTTTGATGGATTGTACCTACGTAGTTTTTTTTCTTCCGACAAATGTACCTACATGGTGATAGTTCATAGTGGAGTACTAGACTATTTTATGGTCACTCAGCCTCTTTAAATCTCAGTGCTCTACCCCTACTAGACTATTTCACTTCAAGATTGTTTGAGAGTTTTTTTAACAAAACCTTTTCTTGTTCAAAATTCTCACCGTTCAAATCGAACTCATCAACTATTCATAAATAAACATAGTGTCACATGCATGTGAGCAACGATAGTTTGATACCACTTTTTCCAAGGTGTGACAGCTCAATATTTGAAGAAGCTTATTCTCAATTACACATTGTTGGATTCCACCATCCTATGCTCCAAATGGGAGTCACTCATCTCCCACTTGTCAATGTCATTGGCTGCTTCGATATCACTTTAGGCGAAAGTGCATTTCAAAATCTTGCATTTGGATTTGCTCTCTCATTAATTGATTGCGCTGTCTTTTTCATTGCTTTTAATAAACATTTCATTATGTTTGCACTCTAATGCATGTTTCACTTGAATAACTTTGAATTTGATGAGGTTGTTCTTATCTTCCTTAATTAATCATTTTTTTATCATCTAAATAATTTATTTTAATTATTTTTATATCATCTAACTATACTAATGTTATTAAAATCATTAAACTTTTAAGTCACCCAATTGAATTCCCTCTCAGCACAAGGGTAGGGTGAATTTCATTATGTACTGTATATAACAAGTCTTTTTTCCTTTTCCAAGAATAATTTACTTAATAACCATGTGAAAGGTATGTAAGGAAATGCACATAATTTTTTTTCTTAATAATAATCATAATATCACACTAATTATATGTTATGTTTAATTTATTTGCAGATTTGTTTTATTGTAATTGTATATGTTTAACCTTGTTCAAAGAGTTATAATTTCTTCAAAATCTAAATTAAAAATAATGTTTAGGATTATGATTATCAGGATCACATCTACATAATTTGAGATGTTATTAAATGATGATATAATGTTTACAATTGGTTCACAGGTTAGCAACTCATGACGAACACAGCCACCCTTTTTTTCTTAACACATCATAATTAAGGTTTTTTGATGGTGATGGACGAAGCAATTAGAACTAAAGCTTTTGGCATGTTATACCAATCTCTAGCACCAAATGTTGGATACTAGAGTAAAAAAAAAGGCTAAATACCACTTTTGATCCTTTTAGTTCGACATAATTCTCAATTTAGTCCTTTAAATTTCGAAAGTTCCAATTAGGTCTTTTAACTTGGGAATTCTGTCAAATTAAAATGACCTATGTTAAAAGGACTAACTTGGGAATTCTGTCAAATTAAAAGGACATATTTGAAACTTTTGAAAAACCATGATTTTTTGAAACTTTTGAAACTTAAATGACTAACTTGGAAATTCTGTCAAACAAAAAGGACCTAATTGAAACTTTCGAAACTTAAAGGACTAACTTGAAAATTTTGTCAAACTAAAGGGACAAAAAGTGGTATTTAACCAAAAAAAATATCACACAACTAAAATAAGAAAAGAGGAAGCAAGCACTTAATATTTAGGTAGAATTCGGAAAAGATAAGGGAAAAAATACATGAGACAAAAGTCAATAACTTTTTTATATATAGGAGAATACTAACATTAAAAAAAATCTTACATGAGAAACTATATTTCATCCCTATATTTTTTTCTCACTCTCAACAAGCTCCGGTGCTTGTTGTTTGTTACTACTTTGATGGGATGATGAGATCGATCAAATCTGCTTGCTATTTATAGGAGAGGTAAATCAAGTTTCCTTACATGCAATGAATCATTTGTCTTCCATGCAATACATCAAGTGTGCAACATATCACTTGCATCTCATACAAAATGCAACTTGTCTTTACATGCATCAGGGACTTGCTTTATCACTCATAATATTAGGTTTGGATCATTATTTACGTCTAAGAAAATTCACAATTCACTCGTTTACGAACAAGATGGCAGAAGAACGGTTCCTCGATGTTTGGGTTTAAGAACAAGGTTGTCTTTCTAAAAAGATCATGGAAACATAATTGAATTACAAATTTTACAGATCAAAAGACAATTTTGGTCAATGAGAAACAATGGTGGTTTTCCTCTAAAAAAAACAATAGTGGTATTATGCTCCTTGAATTATTTGATCCACAACGACAAATAGAACTAGAAACAATTTAGAATTCGATTTTTATAGATCTTTTTGAATATTCGAGACTGTGATTTCAACTCATATTTTGGCAAGAGTTCAAATGAAAAAATATCTGAATTGAGGTCCTTTAAATAGATTGGTTTTCATATCTCTAAAAAATAAGGTTTTTACTTGAAAATTCAAATTTTGCTCATAATATATAAGAGTTGAACTATTTTATCCTTTTGAAACATAGTGCGCAAGAATCGATTTCTTTTTTTTTTTTTTGGGTCAAGAGTCTAGTGACTAGAATTCATCTTTTTCAAGGTGAAAAAGTGGAGTGTCCGGGGTTCGAACCCTGGCCTCTGCATATAATAATACATGTCCCTGCCAACTAAGCTATGCTCATGGGACGCAAGAATCGATTTCTACATAGGCAAAAATCATTTTCTAGAGCGGAGATAGGATCTTATGGTATAACCAAATATTAATCGATGTCTACATATTGATTAATCGATAAATTCATATAAATTGATTTCTGGCTCACGGAAATAATGTTTTATAAAAACATATTCGAACCCATACATACTATTCTGTATTGATGTTTAATCATCCAAACATTTAACAAATAGCACGACTAACTTAAAAGGGTTAAAAAAAAGAGGGAGAAAACCTAGGGTGTTTCGCTCGTTACTAAAGTAGTTTTTTCTTGTCCTCGTGAGCTTAGCTCAGCTGGTAGGGCAATGCATAATATATGCATGGTCCGGGGTTCAAACCCTGACAACCACAAAGAAAAAAAAAGTAGTCTTTTCTTACGATCCTAATATGACCATTCTCTCCGGTTAAATGACACAAATGAAGGGGACACAATATCCAATATGAGGATACATAAAACCTCTATTATGACAACGATCAACCTTGTCATCATCGTTGCTACTAATAATTTTCAAGAGACACATATCATTAACCACATTCTAGTTATGAATCCACCAATCAAGGGATTCTCATTATCTTTGGCAGTTTCATAAATCAGTAAAAATCCTTTCAAAAAAAATAAATCAGTAAAAATAGAAAGATGTGTTTATATTTAAAAAAAAATGAATTTATGAGTATATGTGAAAAATTTAAGCAAACAATTTTAAGATAACATATGAGGGTGTAATTGATTGGTTTGGTTCAATCGGGTTGATAATTTTTAAAATTTAAGAAACTTATAGAAAATTTATAAATAAAATTAATCGAATATATTATAGATTTTTATACCATTAAAACAAGTGCATAAAATGAAATAATAATATTATTATTATGTAATGGATAAAAATATATATAAACCCAACATTTTTTTTATTACTAAATTACACGGCTCTCTTCTATGAGCTGCTTAAATTACAATATTCTCTTCTCTCATGTAAAATTATACACTCCTTTTCTCTTTTATGCAAGTTATATTAGAAAAAATTACAATCTCCATTTATGAGAAAAACTTAAATTAAATTTTCCCTTTTTCTTATTGTAAGTCTCTAGTTCCCTCCCATTAATAATATTGTATTTCTTATAGGCTAGCAACAAAATCCAACCCACAAAATGTAAAAAAAATATAGGTATTGCATGCAAGATTTTGCAACTCGAGAGTTTACCTCAATTCATTTTGTCTAGGTAAACTCGACTCGAGAACTTGTACGAGTTTACCTAAAATTAAAATTATATAAAACTTATTATATGCATGACATATCTAAGCTAATATAATATTATAAATAGGTCAGTAGTGCAAAATATGACTTAATTACAAAGACAAATTATACCAAACTACCATAATAAAACGTTATGCTCAACTTAACATCAAAATATAAAAATTAACGCACAAAATCATAAGTTTCATAAGTCTCTAAGTTTAAGTCATCCATAAAACCATCCAAAAAAAGCAAGTTTTACAAGTTCCTAAAGTTGTTAATAAAATTATCTAAAAAATAAACTAGTTAATCTTTAAAAGGTCAACAAACACCACCACCGTAACCCTAACCGGCGTCGCAATCACTGACATCGAAATCTGAATTTCCACCGACGGAATCGCAATCCTAACTGGTATGTGCTCCCCGGTTCATGGTTTGAGAACTCAGAGAAGAAAGAAAAAGAAACGTTTTATTTCAGGAGCAACGTGTTAATGTAAAGGTAACTATTCAATAAACGTTTCAGTCTTTGGGTTTGTAGAAAAGGAATTGGGTTTTGAAAAAAAAATGGGCATAAAAAAAGGGCCATTTTTTTTTTATTTTTTTTAGATGTAAACTCGTAAAACTCGAAGATTTAACACTTGATTTGTGGAAAATTGATTGTATGTACATTTTAATATAATTAAAATTTGAATGCATTCTTTATTTTTATTTTTCATTCTGAATATTATTTTTTTATAAAAATTTGATCCACAATATCACTAACATATACAACTTTAAATTCTATTAGCAAATATGAAGCAACACAAAATAAAATAAAATAAGTGTAATTCAAGCATCTTTTATTAGAGTTTCTTCGTCTAGATTTTTACCTCTTACAAGAAGGGAGTACATATTTTCACATAATAGAGAATGAGGGTGTAATCCAAACTTCTCTTAAGGAATAAATGTGTGATTTACTCTATTTTTAATATAACACTAGTTTTTAGTGATTGGGTTCATACCTATTTAATGACTTTCTTTGGATTCTCTTCATTAAAAACTCTCTTAATTTTTCTCAAGTGGAATCTCTAAACTATCAAATGAGAGAAAATAAGAGTTAAATTATATAAAAAAAATGGTAGGTGGTTTTTTAAATCTTTAATCGTTAAACAATGTTTTAGGGGCATTAGTTAAACAACTAAAGGAAATAATTTTTTTATTAAAAAGTCATGTAATTATTACTTAATCAAAAGTAATAACTAATATTTTTAAAACAAAAATTCTATTTTTGGATTCTTTTTTAACAAATACATGGGGGGCACCGATTAGTAGAAATAAGATTCTTAGTACTTCTTTTATCTTTAGTAAAAAAAAAATACTTATTTTATCTATCCCTTCGTTTGCATTCACATTTAGAAATAATTTCCATATTACCTTATGATCTTGATATTCACAGATACAAAATGAAGCATTTTGTGTTATTGTTGAGAAGTTGAACCATTAATACATGTAGTAAATAATAAAGCCACCATGTAGTAAATAATTGCTTTTGTATTGATAAATAGTGTTGGAAAAAGTAATCCAACCGCTCACATAGTAAGACCGCCCCACTCACATTCCTATAAAAAACATTCCCTTTTTCTACTTCTGCACCACCTTTCAATTTTCAACTAAAAAATACAAAAGCTGCACCACCTTTTTTTTTCTCTCTCCCCCTCTCTCTCAACTTATTTTGAGTACAGCTAGAGTGTGTTCCTTTCAACTTCATCCTTTCATCATCATCTTCTTCTTCATCAATCCATGGACACAACTCAGTGGCCTCAGGTAACTAATTAATCCATGTACTTTTCTTTATGAATAAAAGAAATTTTGCATATAAGTTTTCTTTAATATAATACTATGTCTTTCACTTTAATACTTACTTTTTCCATAAAGACCTTCAACAAGTTTCAATTTAACCTTTTATTTTCAGTCTCTTTTTTTTCAAAAGAAAAATGAATTCATATAATTTCAAATATATTTATTTGATCCTAAAGACACAAATACTCACAAACTTTATTAATTATCTTGTATTTATTTAATTATTTTGAATATTGAAGGAGATTATGGTGAAGCCATTAATAGAAGGTAATATTTTAGCAACAAATACATGTGAAAAACCTATGTTGGAGAGGAAGCCAAAACAACAGAAACAAGAAGCAATTAACTGTCCAAGGTGTAATTCAATTAACACAAAATTTTGTTACTACAACAACTATAGTTTGACACAACCAAGATATTTCTGCAAAACATGTAGAAGGTATTGGACTCAAGGTGGATCCATTAGAAACATTCCTGTTGGTGGTGGTTCAAGGAAAAACAACAAAAATAGATCTTCTTCTAATTTTGTTTCAAATCCATCACCTTCAACAAAAAATACACTTGATGAAAACCAAAACCATAAGATCCATCATGAAGAAGGACAAGATCTAAATTTAGGGTTCCCTCACATATCTGATTTGGTTCAGCAAAATAACAACACTTCTTCTTCCACTTCTTCAGCATTGGAGCTTCTTACTGCAGGGTTGAATTCAAGTTCAAGGGGTTTGCATTCTTTCATGCCTGCTCAAGTTCAAGGTTGTGGATTTCCTTTGCAAGATTTTAAGCAAGTACCGATGAATTTCTGTTTAGATGGAATCTCAGGAAGTGGTTATGCAAGTACTCTTGATCATGGTGTTCAAGAGACAATTAGTGAAGGAAGGGTTTTGTTTCCTTTTGAGGATTTGAAACATGTTTCTAGTACAAATACCCCAACAATATTGGATTTGGATCAGAATAATAATAAGGAAGATCAACAAGGATATTCAGCAGGGATTTGGACTGGAATGTTAGGAGGAGGAGGATCATGGTAATTAACTTAGGAGAAGTCATGGATATATTTAATAGTATTACTACTACTCACTTGATTTCTTCTTTCTATTTCAACTACTAGCAAAAGTTGAATTATCAACAAGAATTAGTGATGGGAAAAATGGAACTGGTCTTCAATTTTAGAGTTTCTACCTTGTAGAAATGAATTTTATATTTTCCTGTTTCTAATTTTCGTTGTTAATTCAACTTGTTTTTTAGTAGTTTATAGTTTATATATTGACGTCTTCTCGAACATCTAGGCTAGCATCAAGGTAATTAGCCGACTCTGCTTAGTGAAATAAATTAAACTTGATTGTTGTTGTACATATTGGTGTCTTCTCAATTTTATTTTGAACATTTTTTCAGTACTCAGAATTCAGAAAAATGATTTACATTACACTTTTAAGATAGAGATGATCAAGTTCTAATTAAACCCATAACTTTTCTAGGGTTATGGACTGCCATATCAAGAATAATCACACTTGTCTTAGGATAATCACACTTGTCCTAATTAAAATAAGGGCGCCACCGAAGGGCACAAGGCCGCCCTTATCTCTTAAACTAAAGCCAAACAGCTAAATCTAGGGCCTTCAAGCAAGACATACGGATACAGATAAGCTTGACGTGCCCGCCATTATAGGACCAAACCGGTGAAAGCTCAAGGGAAAGGCTCTCACGTTGTTACGACTAAAGGGGGACAAAAACACTATAAATAGAACCTCTGGGATTATTCTCAATGCATGACCTAATCAGATAAAAAAGTTAAGAGTTGTAGCTTATTCATAGGCTTAGTCCTCATATTGTGCTTACCGCAAATACAGGTTAACAAATTCAGTCTATAGTGCACAAATAAGATAGTATTGTTGCACCAAATACAAATTTGTTTTCCATCATTATTTCAATCGGTCTCATTCTAATTCACTTTGATTCAAAGATGAAATTTATAATTTAATGCAGGAAACTATCGTGCATGTTACAAGAATACAAGTTACAACACTTATTTTACTTGTACACCTTAACTGCCAATTAAGTAAGTATAGTTTACTATTTCATCATGTGCTTTAGAAGCACGGCAATCCAACAATACATTTTGCATTAGCAAATGGTTTAATTGTCTGGTTAATTTGAAAATTGTATAATGTAGAACGGTCACATTTCTAAATAAAAAACAACTTTTTTTAGATTTATTTAATAATTAATGTATTTGACACACACATATATATATATATATCAGATACATTAATTATTCAAAAGAATTTAAAAAGTTGTTTTTTTTTTTTATAAATACTCCCTCCGTTTCATAGTACTTGTCCATTTTGGAGAATAATTTTGTTTCACAATACTTGTCGCTTTCAAGTTTCAATGCAAAATTAATTATTGTCTTGTCAATAATACCCTTACATATTTATTGTAGAGAAAAAAAATAGAATGAAATAATAAATGGTTAAGGGTATTATAGAAAACACACACATAATTTCATCAAAAATAACAAAATTTATTTGGTTTCTTGGTTACTGCAATTTCTCCAAAATGGACATGTATTTT
>Ga0315915_1006412_pt1 | contig 14354 bp, 9 predicted proteins | sample MpolbnodulesMG_FD_207738 | JGI IMG/M metagenome (GOLD analysis project Ga0315915, IMG submission 207738) | Medicago polymorpha root nodule microbial communities from Los Angeles, California, United States - branched nodules | ecosystem: Host-associated > Plants > Roots > Nodule | place: USA... | reverse complement strand
CAGAACTTCCTGAAAAAGGAGAATTGGTTTTTGAAGAAGAAGAATTTTTTTAATTTTAATTTTAGGGTTCATGTAATTTGATTTACAAATTTGATGGTTTGAGAGGAAGAGTAGTTATCTGATTATGTGAAGAATTTCTACACGAATTGTAACATAGGTGAAACCATTGCAGGATATGATTGAATGTGAGCAGTTCTACATGTTCCCTCTTTTAATTTAAATAAATCTGAACCACTTATTTAATCTATTGGTGTTTTTCTCATGGTTCACCGGTGAGGGACCTAATTGGACCCTCACCCTAGAATCCACCGTCATTAGTATCATCTTATTAATAATAATAATTTATCTTTTCTCATTTTATTTTTTAAACAGAATCATGATTTTGTCAAACTCGTCATTAATCTAAACATGCAACACCTGTTTGTTTCATGAAATAATAATAGAAACAAATAAATCCATATAAATGTGTTTAAGGTTCACCATGTGTAAATCTGTGGATAAATAAATCCAAATATAGAAATTATTTGTGTACCATACACTACAAGTCTCACTTGTGCATATTAGCAGTTTCATTTGTTAGTGGCTCCTATGTTTACAAACATTTAAATGCTTGATTCGAGTTAGAAATTAACATATTTTTTTGTATTAACAGGTTCAATCCATCAACTGCTATTTGTTTATTGACGAAATCCATTAAGAGCAAATTTGATTCGTTTTGAGAAGTTAAATTTGATTGGTTTTGGGACGAAATCCAGAAGTTGTTATGGTTTACTGAATTTAAGGTAATAGTTATATAATTAGTAATTTATAGTTAATTAGTAATATATTTCTTTTGAGAAGAATACTTGGCTACAATGCTTTATATACAGTTCAGTCGGTTCTTAACATAAATTTCGCTAAACGAATTTGTTTTAATAGATACAAAATGTCTTTGCTGACGTAAGTTTTTGGTGGTTAAGATGAATATTAGTGTAGAACAGTACAAACAGTGCATAAAGTACTTTATCTAAGTGTTTTTATTTTCATTAGTTAGATGTGATTTACTGAACAATTAAAAACTCTTGAAAATTTTGAATTGCCAACATGTTAATTGGGTGAAATTTTGTAGAAGTGTTGTAAATGGGAACCTAAATATGATGCTAGGATTCGGCAAATTTTTGAAATCAAGGGAGAAGGTAGATTTAGAGGTATGATGTATCAAGAGAGTAAAAACTGTGCAGAAAATTCAGAATACAGACCAAATTACATCCCTGAGCCAATATGGAATCAATTAATACATTATTGGGCATCCAATAAAAATTTTAAGAATTTATCAGTGGCAAACATTGCAAATCATGCTTTCAACTCAAGGTAGCTCCATTCATACTACTGGTTCTATATCTATGGGTGAGCATGAACGTAGGATGGTAAGACACGTGATATTTTCTCATTAATTTGTGAACAACATATTGGAAATTTTCTCATTGAAGTTATGGAAAAAAGGTAGGAGAATGAAACAGGAGTCAAGCCTGTAGTGGAGGATGTATTTGCTCATTGCCATATTAGAAAGGATAAGAAATGGGTTGATAATAGAGTTGAGCATGCCTATGTAAGTAGATCTTTAACATTACAGATTTATCTATAATTTAGTTATGATAATAGAGCTGAGAAAGGCAGAAAGCTGGCCACCACACCTGGTAAACAGACAACAAAAGACCCCTCAAACCAGCCAAGAACAAACCTTCCATCACATGTAACCGATGCTGACAAACAGACCTGCTAACAAAGCAACTGCTGACAGCAGTCCACCACAGCTGACAGACGAACAAAAACAGCCACTTCACCCCCTCGATAATGCATTTCTCGACTACCTCTAAAGACATTATCTAGGAATCCACCTCCACTCATAAAACAAACTGACCGACATTTTAACACGATTCATCATCCACCTCCAAGACAACACATTTACTATGATTTTACTAAAATTACAGGTTTATAATTGGTTCTTAGTTAAATGACTAACAAAATTCAAAATTGCAGGGAGCTTTTAAGATGAGAAAAGCAGAGCTTTTGGAAATATCTATGTCTCAAAATCAAGAGGAAGAAGGATTTATAGTTGAGCACATATATGAATCTAGTTTGTATAATTTAGTTTTAGACAATGAGCATTTGTTTACTCTTGAATTATTATTTTTATTTGAATCTAGTATGTATTATTGAATATGAATTTTAGGATTTCAATTTATCTTAAATTAATTTTGTTGCAATTCGGTAACAAAAAAAAAGCTTATAATCTCTCCCAAAAAGCGTGGTAAATATTTGAATGTTCCTTAATTTCGTCCGAAAATCGTTGGAAAATTTGTTTGAATTTCGTAGGAAATTAAACTTAATTCCGTCCGAAAATTGTAGGAAATTAAACTCAATACCGTCCGAAAACCGTAGGAAATTAAACTTAATTCCGTCCGAAATCCGTAGGAAATTAAACTAAATTCCGCCTGAAATGCGTCTGTAATCTATTCCAATGTCCCACAAACGAAATGGTGCGAAATCCGTCTGAAATACTTTTGGGACGGAATTATATATGATTTGCGACGCGGCTTTTTCGGACAACGCCGTATCCGTCCGAATTCCGTGAGAATTGTTCATAAATTCTGTCACAAAACCGTCCGAAATTTCGTCCGAAAATGACATTTTTTTAATAGTGCATGTTGATATATTTTATAGTAAGCTAGTGTAAATATTATTTATCTCCATGTGATGTGATGTAGCTTGATTACATATTCTATCTACCTATATTGATGAGTTTCCTTCATAATGGTTTTCGTATCAAAATAGGAACCACCTTTTGCCATAGGCACAATAAACCTCTACGATGCTTCATTGTATTTGCTTCATAAAGTCAAAATAATTCGCAACCCATTTGCTAAAAGAGTTGAAATGCTCTCTAGCTTTGATCCTTCATATTTCCTTGGGTCGTCACTTTTAGTTATTCCTACTTTTAGTTATTCCTACTGTTTCCTATATATAAACTAATCTGATACTAATTTCTCATACATTTCGTGTTGGAATCTTTTGTTGCAACTAAAGAAAAGTTATTTTAGGATTAAATAAGTTTTTCGTCTCTAAAAATATAGCAAATTTTGATTTTAATCTCTAAAAAATTAAACTGAATGTTTTCATCATCACAAATTATTTATTTTGTTTTTGGTCTTTAATGGCCACTTCATGTGAATGTTAAGATTATAACACTTTTATATTCAAATTGTATCAATATTATATTCGTTTAGTATGTTCAACCTTCATATATATTCATATTATGTTTAAAAAATGTTAAAAACATGTCAAAATTATATCCATTAGGGACAGAAAATAAAACAAAATTTTTTGTGAGGATGAAAACATCTCATTTTATCTATTAAGGATTAAAATCAAATTTTGATAATATTTATAGAGACGAAAAACTTATTAACCCAAATATCTATAACAGGGAGAACTAGTTCGGTCCCCAACTTAGATATGATGCGTGACATATAGCTTCACTGATTTTGAAATTAATATTCTTTTTGTACTAAAATATCAATCGTATTCCTTGGTGTATATGCTTATTATTATTCATTCCTTCAAAAAATGCTTATTATTATTCATGTCTCTCATATATTCACAGATAAAGAAACTAGCACAGGTTCTCCTATGCATTTTAAAAGAGAAAAGAGGATACACGCTGTCAATATAAGTGAAGCTGAAAACAATGGTATCCAGGGAACGGAGTAAGGAGTTTAGTTTGGAGGGACCAAATTTAATGGTATAATTTAGTAATGAAAAAATAAATTTCAAAACACATCACATATACAAGAAATTTAAGCAATTATAAAGTATATCTAAAGTTAATATTGTCAAACAAATATCAAACGAACTAACATTAACTATTGAAATGCTACACGTTGTGGTTACATATATTCAAAATCATCAACTAATTTCTGAGCTAAATTTTTCAGCAATAATATTTAATGTTCACAAAAATAAAATAGAGATTATTTTAGGCGGGAAATAAAATATAGGATCTTTTTCTCGTGGTGGCCGGGATTTGAAGATTTGAACTTCGAACCTTTCATATATTATGTATTGTTCATATCAACTGAGTTAAGCTCACGAGGACAATTCATTCTTAGATGAATATATTTATAATTACTTTTTCATTATTTCAATTATACCCTTAAACAATTTTTTCTATAATAAAGATCGTTGTTGGTGTCATTAAAAAAAAGAACTAAGATTTTTTTTTTTTATATATTGTTGTTGTCATTGAAATAAATAATCATGATTACTTTGGTTTATTATAACTTGCAACAAACATTTATATTTTTAATTTCAATCCAAATCAAAATTTCATAGAAAAAATACCGTTAGTAATTTTTAAACGTTAGCGCACTAAAAAGAGTGGAAAGACGGAGTGCCCGTCTTTTCGCTAGTAAAAAATAAATAAATCAATTTTAGGTTGTTATAAAATATAAATAAATCATTTTTAGTTTGTTTTAAAAAATAAAAAAATCATTTTTTAGTTAATAAAATTGCTTTGGATTGACTAATTTAAAGAAGGATTAATTAAGTTTTTAGTCCCTATAAATATTCACAGTTTTGTTTTTAGTCCCTATAAAATAAAATCACACTTTTTAGTCCCTGTGACATTTTCCTTAAGCATTTTAGGAACCAAAAATGTTGATGGAAAATTTTTATAGGGACTAAAAATGCTGTGGAAAATTTTATAAGGATTAAATAGTGTGATTTTATTTTGTAGGGACTAAAAACAAAATTCTGAATATTTATAGGGACCATTTACTTAATTAACCCTTTAAAAAATATATGGCCCAAACTAAAATAACTTTAAGAGTGTTACTTTTGCCACCCTATGGTATTCTAGCGCGCCCTGCGTTTTTTCCAAAAATGCCCTTAAAGTTTCCGGATTTTATAATTCGGAATGGTGTTTTCCTTTGTTAAAGGGTGAAAAATGAGTTACGAATTTTTCCGAAATTCGTAATCCGAAAATCTCAAAAAATAGGGTGTGGTACATGATTTTTTCGGATTACATAATCCGAACACCCCCCCCCAAACACCCTTTTTCAAGAGAAAAACAGTTCGGGTTATATAATCCGAACTATATCAGCACAAATTTTAAACATGTTTGTAACATGGATAAGCATTTTAGGGAACAATATTAATCTTCTTAACCCTCATCCTTCTGTTTTGAGTCATTGTTATATGTTCTTAGTCAAAAATTGAGTTTTCGGGCTACTTGATCGGATTGCTCCGAAACTTCCCCAGAAAATCACAAAAAATTCAAGGATCATGACTAACGCAGAAAGGGACTTCTTGCGGAGCTCCGCCCCTCAAAATCCAAAGTTCCATCGTTTAGACCCATTTTTCAATTTTTTTACTTCTTCATATTCTCAAAAAAATCCGAAATTTTTTGCATTAGTTTTATTTGATTTTTAGAATTTTTTAGTGGTTTTTTTTATTATATTTTTATGATTTTATTTGACAGACTTTTAGCATTTTTACTTAGTTTTTTTTGTTGTTTTTAAAAGTAAAACTCAAAACTGTTGAAATGTGAGAAAGTTTGATGGCTGATTATACATAAGAATTATCTGAATTATAAAATCCAAAATAGTAAACATGAATCCGAATTGCACAAGGGCATTTTTGAAAATTTTACAAGGTGCGGAAGTAATACTCTAACTTTAAATCTCCATCTCCCACTTAGTTGTAACCTCAAAAAATTTGGATGTTATTTTTGAAGTGAATCTCTAATTGAATAGAATCGTCGGCAACATTTGAATCGATTAATTAGTATCAGGGCCATTCATACGAAATAAGAGGCTCGGTTCTATTTTTAAAATAGGCCCCAGTAAAATAAAAACGCAATTTTTTTTTTGTAGCTAAACTTCATTAAAAAATCAGAATCAGAAGAACTTTTAAACATGAAACAAAACAAAATAAAATTAAATGAAAGAGAGGTGAAATTTACCTAACGGTGTCGTTTGGAATGTCACTCCTACGTCGTAGGGAAGGGAAAACGAATGATTTATGCGAAAAAGAAATAATTGTTGTGATTCTTTCAATGAAATAACTTTTCAAATTGACTAATTAAATGATTATACAAATTGATGGTGGTTTGATAACATCAAATTTATGTCCAAAAAGTAGAACTAGAGTCTAGAAAAAAACTCATACATGTACTGAAGGAAAAAAAAAAGTAACATGTAATTTTTTAATTTAAGTGGGGATGGGTATTATAATTTTTTTTAGGCCTATAGTTTTTAAAGACCTGGTTTAGTAGAGCTTCTTACACTTCTCAAGGCCCGGCCCTGATTAGGATGACGATTTGTTGTTATGAATTAGCATGACTACTATTACTTCTCATTCAATCGATTAATTAATCTTTTAATTTTATTTGTTTTAGCAATTATATGCCCAGAAGATTATTGCGTGCCTTGCAAGGATTATTGCGTGCGGTTCCTTCTTCAAAAGATTATTGCGTGCTTTTCAAGGATTATTGTGTGCGGTTCCTTGACATGGTAATTTCTGAAAACCTTCCTCCGTGAATGAATATTTAAGCTTTAATTGTTGCTAGGCTTCTAATCGGGTACATGAATATTTAAGCTTTATACTTCAGAATTTTTGCTTTCTTTAGTTAATTTTGTTTTGATAAAGTAAAAAAAATTACTACACGATACTTGACATTTTTATTTATTTTTAAATTGAAAATTACATATGTGGCGTGCTACTCACTTAAGTCATGTGCGTTGACTTGATCAAAATTGATCTGGGGAACCAAAAGTGCAAAAGGGGTAAGCCTAAGAGGCTGATTTGTTATTGTTTTTTATAAGAGCCAAAATTGCAAGATTGTGATAATTATGGGTCAAAACTGCAATTAAGCTTAAAATCAATTCGTCAGATGAGAGAGACTGATTTACTAAGAGAAAGATATATTAAAAGTTATCGAGATAAAATGATGGAATGTTATCTCATGCATGTTGTGATATTTTTTGGATAAAAAATATTAATATGCTAACATAAAATTGTTTATTTTAAATTTATATTTGTTCTGTGCTTCATTATGATTAATTTAATATGGTAATACGGTACAGTTGGTCCTTTGGCCTCCACCTAACAAGAATCGAGTGGCTTTAAACGTTGATGGGAACTCTTCTGGAAATCCTGGTCGGGCGGTTTATGGAGGTTTAATTCGAGATCACACCGGCTCATGGATTAGAGGATTTAGTGGACATATTATTTTTGCTGACAGCATAGAAGCTGAATTGATAGGCATAATGAATGGACTAATATTTGCTTGGGAACTTGGCTACCAAGATGTGAGTTGCAGAAGTAATTGTATGGTAGCTATATCTTTGATTCAAGACTCAACCTCTCAGCCTCATAAATATGTTGAGCTTACGGATAGTATAAAGGAGCTTATGTCCAGAGACTGGGCTGTTTCGTTAGTCCACACACTTATAGAGAAGGCAACCAATGTGCGGACTTTATGGCGAAAATGGGAGCAAACACCGTGGATCAATTTATAATATTTTTGCACCCACCAGATTGCTTATCTTCTTTACTTTCAAGTGATGCCAAGAGAACTCCATATGAAAGAGTGTAATTTATAGTTTCTTTTCTCATTGTTTTAAAATTAGCATCGTATACAATTATAAATAACGGTTTCTCTTAGTGATAATTAATTTCTATTTTTTATGGTGCCTTTTTTTTGTGTGGCATTTCACAGTACCTTTACCTCATTCATGTATTCAAAATGGTTTATGTTGATTATACCAAAATATTCTTTAAAATATACATTATTTGTATGATTGAAGAAAGAACCTAAGTGAACTATATACGGCCTTTATAATATATCTGATTTATAAGTTATTTGGGGAGCCTATGTGAATAAGTTGAGATGCAAGAGGATGTCACTGACTGCACTGCAGTCTGCAGTCATTAATAAAAAATGTTGGGTGGATGATTATTGGGGTGTTTATTTTCTGACCGGTGGTCGAGTCTGATGGCGCGTTTCTTTATAATTTTGCTTATAAAAAAATGTTGAAAACAACTTTTCTGCTTTTCGTTAGTTATTATTATACACATCTGCATGTGTTTATGTCAAGTTTTAGTAAGCTCTTCCAAATGCATCCTAAGTATTTTTGCTAGATTTTGTTGTCACAAGAGAGTAAAGAATGTAATATTCAAAATGAAAATGCAGTCTCTTCTATTATGGAGAATAGTAAAGTGAAGAGTGATTGTAATTTATGCACGAGTCTTTTAATATTCTAAAAGGCTGCCATTTTCCAAAAGGTGCTTCAGGTGTTTTTACACCTTTGAGAGCAAGCAACCAATATAAATCAAATACGGGGCTCTGTTTAGTGTTTTCAAGCATTTACCCAAGAATGTCCTTGGGTACCTTCATGTTGGATTGCATACATATATATATATATAGGAGGGGGCTTGTTTAGACTCCTCACCTTATAAGTCGGTTTATCGGATAACTAAAATTGAGTTAGACCCAACTCAAATTTTAAGATAGTATCAGAGCCTATTGAGATATGTTGGGTAGTCTAATATCGGGCTACTTGGGTCATGCTCAAGAAGCCTTGTCCTGAACGTAATGGGGCGTGTTGAGAGTTCCTTGTTGGATGATATATGGTCTTAAAACATGTTTATAACGAGTTTTGTAGGGTAGAGTTAAGTCCAATCCAAATTTTAAGAGGTCTTGTTGGTTTTTAGTTGGTGGAAAGCGGGAAGGGGGAAGTTAGAATATAGAGAATGCATTAAAACATTATCAACTGAGGTAATGGCTTAAAGTGGAAAATAATATATTTTGTTTTTCATATGCTCAAAATGGTGACCATATTGTACGGTGGTAGATGTAAGGAATGTGTCCTCGTGAGCTCAGTTGCAAGAGACATACTATATGTAAGGTCTGGGGTTTAAACCTCGGCCACCAAAAAAAATGTAAGGAAGGTATAATTTCCAAAGGAATGGATTTTGGGTGCTATTGCTATATCTCTTTATATTCACATCTCTGCGCTAATCCGAAAATTACGCACTTAAAAGATTACTTGGAATGAAGAAGAGAGGTGAAATTGATCCCAGATAACTAACGGTCTCTATATTTAGAATTCAATATCCTACAACTTAGATTTCAGGCAATCACAATCAATTAGAAAAAGCTACTACTATCACATATTTTATGACTGAAAATGAGATAGTTTCTGCTGCTAACTATCCTTGTTTTACTATCTCAAAACAAAATAAGAAAGCTTTTGCTGCTTTACCTGGAAACAAAAATAAGAAAGTTTATGCAATGTCAAATATCAAACAAACCCTTTTCTATATATCAAAGCAAAATAATTTTTGTGGTGAATCTTATTACATAAATAAGAACACTTCTTCACCTACATTTCAATTAATGGAGTTTGCTATAGGGTTGTATAAGTCATATTAATTACTGGTCATTAGTCATTACTAAACAAGGAAACTAACTTTTAAATAAGGCAACATTACTGTGTTGTTCTATGATGAAAAAACATATTATACACCTATGTTTGTTCTGCCCCTTAAAAGCATGCTCTTGTAACATACTAACATGTCATGTTGACAGTTTATCTTTTTAATAACATCAACCCATCAGATAACGCAATGATATGTGATCACATGTTGTGTATGAACTACTGCTAACACTATATCAGTCAATAGAAGAAATACAACCATGAACTACTCCATATATTAATGAACAGTACCTGAAGCAAAACTTTGATTTCAATACTGATTTGAAGCATAGAAATCAATAACTAATGCATTTAATAACTGGATCTAGTTATGGATAAACCAGTAAACCATTTAAAATAAGTAACCCTAACTACTAATTTGAAAATCAATAACAAAAACAACTCTCCATAAAATGTCTAATATTTCATAATTGGTTGCACTTGTCTTGGAGCATTGGAACACAAAAAATTAAAAATGGGAATCAAACTCATAAGGGAAATTGTTTCAAATGTTTTGAAATTTTTCCTTCCCTCGTTCATTTGATGTCTACCCATATTCAATTTATATGTACTATTAATATAAAATAAAATAAAATTAAAATGAACGTCAGTCATAAGTCATAAGCTGCCACATCATTAAGAAGTTTAACTATAGTCATAATAACCTTAAAAGTCATAATACATAAGATGATGTGAGAATAAAGAACACTATGATGAATCTTCCTCGTAGTAAATAACTTCGGCTTGTCCCAACGCTCTCTTGAACCTGATTAGTTCTGTCATCAACTCGGGTCCGACGTTTTCAGCGTGCTTCACAAACATCTTTTCTAGCACAGGAGAATATAGAAGTAGAAACCTAATAAAATCTAATTCAGATTCGGTACCAGAGATGTCTTCTATCACCACCCATTTCACTCCGAGGGGAATGGTTGGCCCTCAAAAAATATCTTCCGTACAATCGGAGACAGCTGTTAAAAGGTCAGTCTGCTCCTCAAGACGCGCCTACATGCAATTGTTACAAATTCATGAATCAGGAGGAGGAGAAAGGTCGTATGCATGAGAGGGATATAGAGCATATTAAAACTCTGAATGCAATAGAGTTTTGATTATAAAAAATATGAAAATGAGGTACACAAGTCTCCAATTTATAGGACTCTAATTATGTAACTAACTCCATATAAATTGAAACTATTCATAACTTATGTTAGGAATCGTAACTCACATGCACAAGTTTTAGAAACAAACTTCCAAGACTAGAAACTAGACAAATGCTTAAAGAAACAAATGTTTGCAAATTCTAGAGCTTAATAACTTTATATAAAAACCAAAACAGGATGTGCAAGTGTAAGTGCAACCATAATGAGTACTCACACACAATTTTAATTTTTGAAGATTAGGTGAGCTTTTGAGCAAGCAAAGAACAACCAAAATTTCCCTCAAGTCATTGAAGTTTATGTCCAAAAGAAGAAGTTTAAGATTAATACAAGGTGTAGGAAGCTCTACTGGCACCGGCACAACACCTGCAGCCAAATACTAAAGCAAAACAGAAGAATGGTTTTTATCAGAGTGTAATGTGTTTAATACTAACATTAGGCGAGGTAGATGATCGAAAATAGGCCTAGAGAATTATACCTTTAAAGAATAGTTAACAATCATTACGCACTCTATGTGAGGTAGATGATTGAAAATTTTGAACCAATTACTTTGATTGCTTTCAGAGTTCAAAAACAAACTCAATTCAAGGTATACCTCAGCTAATTGCAAAGTGTTGTTAAAGCTGATGCCCTCAAATTTATCATTGGTGATGTGACATAACTTGAGATTGGGTGCTTGAATATTAAGTTGAGTTAAACCCTGAACTTTTGACAACATTAGTTCTTCAAGCTGAGGGCAGCCGGATATCAAGTTTTCAAAAGAATCTTGAGTCATTAAAACATCATATAGAGCAAGACTTTTCAAGTTCCTGAAGCCTTCAAACATCATTGGAGGTTCAACCCAACACCATTTTAATTTTAAATTGTGTAAACTTTGATAAGAGAATAAGCACCAAGGTATCTTATAGTATTGCTCTACCCGAATTGTTAGCACAAACTCTTTAATAGACCTTCCAGCAAGATGATGAATCCATCGATCAACATCAGCGAGAGATTTCGTACGAATAGTGATATTACTATCATAACAGGAGCCTGAGACCTCAAATTTGTTGATTGGTCCCGAATGAAGTAAAAGTACATGATCTATAATTCTTAAAAACTTGCTCTCGATAACTGAAGGGTTTCGGGAAGTTGCAGTAGATACACATCGACTATCAAACACAAGATCTGGTTGTGTGGACCATTTCTTCCTCCAATTACTCGATAAAACACTAGTTCTTACTGCTTCCTTAATTGACAAGTTTGAAAGAATCTGGTCTTTAAGATGATCTGGTAAGCTACTAATTCTATCCGACTCCACGTCTGTCTTTGATAGTTTTCTTCCTTAAATAAAAAACAGCACATTATTTACTCTTGTGAATTCAAAATTATAAATGTTTTGATTACTATACAAGCTTGGTCAAACATATTGTCATAATTTTGTATGAACACAGTATATTGTTTTGTTATACTGGAAACATTCTGCAGTCTGAGGGTGGATTTTTGTAACATTTGGCAAATGCATGAAACATAATTTTTAAAACTCAGTTTCTAGTAAACAATTTAGGGGTAATAGTCGTTTTAATCCATGAAAGTGCAACAAGTAGCCAAAATAGTCCTCAATGTATCGAAATTTCGAAATAGCTACTAAGTGTGCACTTCATTAGTCAAAATAGTCCATAACAATAAAATACTTCGTTAATAAGTAAGTACTTATCATGATTAATATTGAATAACTAATATGACAATATTAACTAAGTATTTTACCGTCAAAGACTATTTTGAATAACACAATGTTCGATCAATAAATTTTGATGCATTAAAACGAGTACACATTCATAGACCCAAATGACTATAGCCCAAATAGTTTATTAATGAAATGGAATGCATATCAATAACGTATTAATACCACTAAAAGTAAGAAAGATTCATAAATGGATTAAAAAAAAAAAATCATTTTTTTAATATAACACAGTGCCTTGAAATGAGAACAAGAATACTAAAGGTCTTAAACCATCAACACCGGACCAAGTTAAAAAAATAGCATTTTTATGTGAACAGGTCCTACTGTATAGCTTAGTTTGGTGAATGGAAGCTTGTGGTGGCCAGAAATGAGAATCGGAAAAAAAGGGGAACGAAGAGAGAAAGTGAAGGTAATGGTTGCTGGCTTCAAGGTGATGTCTGTGAAGAAGGAAAAGAGGAAAGCATGCATAGAGTAGAGTAGAGTAGAGAGACCCGTTGGGACAACAACAAAGCTTTTATCTCATTAAATAAATGGAAACAACTATCTCTCTTGATATAAAAAAACCATTATTTGCGCTTAAGAAATACCCACGTCTGGTTATTAAGGGTAGAAATAGTCTAAAATTTACTTTATGTACCTATATGACCTCACATTGTCATCACATGTCAACTACACATATACCCATTTCAGTTGAAAAAGAAGTTTAAAGTTTGCTTTTGTACAAGATAGAAAAATAAAGGCGCCGTTTAAAGTAGGAGAGGTGAATAGGTCTCCTACCGTAGGAGACCGTATAAAGAAAATATTATCAAAGAGAAAGAAGAAAGACACTTTTAGCATTGTGGTTGGTCAATGTCACAATGTCACCAACCACAATGTCACCCAACTGCTACCCCATATTTTATGTACCATATTGGTTTGTTTCTTTATGTGCACATACAAACATGAATCTATTCCACCATGTGAATTTATAATTGCCATTGAATATTCATATCATGTCAGTAATAAAATTTCACATTACATTTTCATTCAATTGTTGTTTTGTTATTCAATTTTCTTTTTTAAATAATTAATATAACACTTGAGAAGTTTAATTCCTCTTCCTATAAATAACCACTACCAACTTTAAAACTTAGAGTACATTATTGTTCAACAACATGGTAACAAAGAAAGAATTCCTTCAAAGAGAATCGATTGCATATGTAAAACTTATCAAACTTTCATTTCAGGTTACTCCAAACACTATAACTATTATACTTATTTCTCCTTCTTTTTTCTTTACATATTAACTTCTTCCACTTTCTTAAACTATATAGAATTATGCAGAAATTGATCTTGATTTTATAGCAAGTTACTATGATGACTTGAATGAAAGATGGATTATCTAGAACGAAACTGGAAAAGTTCATTTCATCAAATTCAACAAAGATTACGCCAATCCACTTATAACAAAAGGATGGAAACAAATCAAGGATTTCTATAACATGCCTCAAAATGTTGAAGTCGTCTTATCCTTTCAAGGTCGATGTATCTTGAAACTGAAGTCATTCAAAGTTATAGACCCCCTTAACATAATTGATTCATTCCATAGCAGATCCACTAATCCCACATCTACATTCTTCTATGATATGACAATCTTTATAGATAAAATCACATCTGAGGAAATGGTTAAGTTGTTTTATTTTCAATAACTTTCCTTAATTTTTTTTAATATATATCTTAATTTTAAATTATATTTGTTCTTATATTATATTAACGATTTTCCCTATCTCAGACTTTACCAGCAGGACTCGGCATTTATGTTAAAGATAACTGCATCTTAGAGTTCATTCGGCTTTGTGGTGACAATGGAGAAACTATGGAATTTGATGTCGTCAATTTAAATGGAAATGTCCTACTAACTGCTAAGTCAGGAATGGGATGGAACATCTTTTGTTCTAAAAACAATATAAAAGCAGGCGA
>Ga0315915_1006411_pt1 | contig 14355 bp, 11 predicted proteins | sample MpolbnodulesMG_FD_207738 | JGI IMG/M metagenome (GOLD analysis project Ga0315915, IMG submission 207738) | Medicago polymorpha root nodule microbial communities from Los Angeles, California, United States - branched nodules | ecosystem: Host-associated > Plants > Roots > Nodule | place: USA... | reverse complement strand
ACAGATTTTCTACTTAACACCACTTATTCTTAATTATTTCTAAAACAGCCCCTCCAAGTCTATTTATTCTAATTTCTAACATATTATCCTAAATAATAACATAAAGCCACTTAATAAAATATTAATACACAACAACACGTCATAAATCAACATAAATCACATAAAAGACTCTAACTCAACCAAAAATAATTAGATAAATAAATAGGGCGTTACAACGATAGTTAGGAAGTCACTAATCTAATTAGGGAAAGAAGTGACTTCACGACTTAAATCAGCCCAGTAACTTCATTCTCCTAGAACCTTGGTAAGGTAGACGTTGATAGGGCTGCCTGTTTGTAGAACTACCGAGAAGGAGAGTGTGTTATGTCCTTCTAAGATTCAACAGGCGAGTGAACCTTTAGGATACTTTGAATTTAGGAACCCTATTATCCGTCATTGTTTCAAATACATCTGAAAAAGTAAGAACCTACACGTAAACCTTCGAGCGTAAGTGTATCTCCCTATAGTACTGACAACCCTAAACACTGAAACTCGTAGGCACTCCGATGTAATGGTTGCAAGTGATATCTGGAGGGGAATGAACCCATATCTCTGAGAGAGTAAAACCCTATGTGTACCTACCCGTGTGATCAGCAGGTGCAACTCAAAAGCTGATAGGTAATAAAACCCCATGAACTCATCACTTGAATATGAAACGTTAAAAGCATGAATAAAACTTGACTATTACGTAATTCTAAAATTAAATAGAGGGGATTCGACCTCTACTAACATTCTACAATCAATACAGATAAACTTTGCTCTGTTACAAACATATTAAATTGCAAAACTCTAAACCCTTATCTTAATTATTTTCTTTCCAAATAAGTAACGCAAATTGTTTGATTGAAACGGAAATCCATGTGAATACGATACTCTACTTATACTTTATTACTTGGTAAACGATTTGGTCACTTGCGTAAATCCGACCATCACTGGCATGAAAAATTGTTATAGAGCTTCTAACTTGATTGGAAGTTTTTATTTATTTATTTATAAAATGAAAATTGGAAAAACTCATGTTTTGGAACAGTGGTAGTTGAAAAATTTGATTTATTTATTTATGAAAACCCATGGCATGAGTTGGTAAGCACGTGAGAGCCGCATGCATTCTTGCATTTCGTGAAAGAGTCTCGTTAACGAGTTCTCCTGGAGCACTCTTTAAGCATTCCAAATTTAGTAATTATTCTTTTAAAAAGTCAACTATTACAATTTCCATTGCATCCAATACACAACTTTTCATTAAAACTTACCATTTAAAGTGCTTAAAGAGTGTCCCGGGGACACTCGTCAACATTTTCCTTCGTGAAAACATTCTTCGTAAAAAATAGAAACACTTGTTTTCTTTTATCCTCCTCGTTAGACCTATTATATAATGTATTAACAAAAATAGAAAATCACCAAAATTAACAAAAGAAAAATTAATTATGAAATTAAAACATTACAATTATATAACACATTTGAAAAATAAAATAAAATAAACAAATTTTGAAACTCTTATTTGAGACTGATATATGATTTTGATGACGGCGGTGAAGACTCTAACCTCACCACAGTCATCAACCTCACCACTGTCATTTTGCTGTTAAAATAAGAACAAAACATAAATCATTAATAGACAAGTTATAAGCTAGGGTTGGAAAAAATACTCATGCCCACGGGTACCCATGGGTAAAATCCATCACAGGCACGAGACGGGTAGCTAAACGGGTATCCACGGGTATAATAAACAGGTATTTGACTACCCATTATTATATGGGTACAAACACAGATTTGATTGTATCCATACCCATGGGTACCCATACCCGATAATAAATTAAGTAAATTACTAAAATATCTTTATATATCTTGTCTTATTACTTAAAGTTGTTACCTTATTGAAGGAAATTTTACCGTCCACCTAAGATTCCTCATTAATAACTTATTTTTATTTTTAATTTTTTAGATTCATCTTATTAAGTTCACCGCTTTTAGTTTATTAACATCATAAAACATATCATATGGATTGTGTAAGAATCATGATTTTTCTATGGATTATGTATGATTAATGAAATTTTGAATGGATTATGTATGGATGTTTAAAAGTTGAAGTGTTTTGGTAGTTAAAAAAAAGTTATTATTTGTACAAAAAAATAAATAAATTAAAAAATTCTTCTTAAAAAAAATCAATTAAAAAATCCATGGGTGCCCATGAATACCTATGGATACCTCAATACCCGCGGGTACCCGTATAGTGGGTACCCCCGAGGGTATGGGCCGGGCACGGGTATCATATTTGTCAAACGGGGCGGAAACGGGTATCATACTATCCGTATCCATGGATATCCATTGACATCCCTATTATAAGCTGAACTAATCAAGAACAAAATGAAAAACATAATCATATCCACAGTTGCCGAGCCACATTAATGCTCGGATGGGTCACGGTCCACCCTGCTAAAAAAGTTAAATTTTTTATAGAAGAAATTACAAAATATCCTTTACTTTTCAATAAAATTACCTTGTAAACCACCATGTTCTCCATCTTAGTACGTGTTATTCTCACGCTTATAAGTCATTTGAAATACGTAATTTTTTAAAATTTTTTAGGTATGTAGTTTAATCCTATAAAAAAAGGGTATGTAGTTTAATTTTTTATGATCAACCACTGCAGGTCCAGATAAGAAAATCAACATAAAACATAAGGGTAACAAGGACAATGCGATATTTAATTATATAATAGATTTGATTTTCTTTTCCCACTCTCCTTTGCAATGAGTGAATTACTTTTGATCTTTGAAATTTTAGGGGTTGGCCAATTTGACTCTTTAAATTATAAAATAACAAATTAAGCTTTAAAATCGATCGCATTCAAATCTAAGGTAAAATATATATGTGATGAATTTTATATATTTTTTTGTTTTCTTTGATTTTTTTTGGTAAAGTAGTTTAGAGTTAAACACACATTTTTTTAGAGTACTAGACTCACACACTTTAAGTGTAGAGAAGACGAGAGTTCTGAACTCGAACTCAGCCATACATAACAATCTCAATGACTTTTAACTTTCTTTTTATTATTTTGAATTTTGATATGTAATTTTTATTTTATTACTTCATTTTATTTTGATAAAATTTAGAAAAAAATATTTTTAGCTACTTTTAGTTGTGTTGACTTGTGTTAGTATCTGCTTGAGGAACATTTTTTTTTCTTTCTTTTTGGTTTCAAGAAGAATGCCACTTATAAATTGTTGATTCTCATAGGTCCATTTATTATCGAATTTGGTATTTAACATGTTCATAGTATGTCGGCAATACGTCCATTTCTTTTGGACCATGATTGGTCAAGTGATATATTTTTTTGACACAATCTTTTTTACTGAATCAAGAGTGATGAAGACATTAAGGAGGGAACTGAGAGTCCCGACTAGGTCGACAGTCCTAGGAAACCCTTATCCTCTTCCACTCACTAAAAATATAAATATAAATATAAATAGAAAAAAATGAAAAAATATGTACAAGAGGGGGGACCAAAACAAAACCCTCTGAAAAAGGCCAAAAGAAGAAAAACAAAAGCAGAAAATAAAAATTACAGAAACCGAAAGTTAGGCAACCTAAAACGGTCCTAAAAAAAAACTTCTGGAGACTACAAAAATAACATTGGACTCCAAATCATCTCCCCTAGTGTGTCCAAAGGTTAGCAAGCTTAGAAGGACGATTATACAAATGATCTGGTTTCATGACTCACGGTGTAGATGGTAAACATTGGATTTGAGGTTATAAAGAAATAATGTCTAGACAAAGTAGAATGTTGACGAGTGCTTCAGAGTTCGAACCATGAGACATTAGTTAAGAAATTTAAAAGTAAAAATTTTGCATTGAAAAAAACAATATTTTGACTTTTCGAAAGTTTAATGCACGACTTAAAAGACAAAACTTTTTACATTTTGTTTTGTCAAGTAGTCTAGTGGTGAGAATTTCACCTTTTAATATAAATAAGTGGTGATCTCTGATTCGAACTCAGATATGTGTATATTACAATGTCTCTATCATTTAAGTTATGCTCACAAAGATAGATATTTCTACATTTAACATTTGTCGTAGATGAATTGACAACAAAACGTCCTCTATTAAGAAGATAAGGTGTATTGGGATGACTTGGTTCAACTGTTAAAAGAAATTAAATTTCAACCAATAAAAATAATTAATTTGGATTGGGTTTTATAATATTTTCTTATGAAATACGAACCAAATTCTAAATCCTTTGCAAATAAGTAATCTAAACCAATGAAAAATATGTACTCCCTCCGTCCTATAATATAAGCAAAAAAAAACTCATTTTCTTTGTCCCAAAATATAAGCAAAAAAGACAAACTTTTATCCTATTTAATCTTGTTTTTAAGAAAAAAAAATCTTTTTTCCAAGAAAAACTTTTGTTTATTCTCATAAAATTAAATGTAAATTACATTCAATTTTCTCTCTCTTTCATTTTTTCCATAACCAATAGCCAATGAAAATTGTTTTTACATCTTCCTATAAAACTTTTTCCAAAGAAAACACAAAAAACTATACTCCAAATTCTTATGTTTTAGTTTTTTTAATAAGTATGATTTTTTTTTTTTGCTTATAATTTGGGATGGAGAGAGTAGGTTTGAATCGGTTCAATCGAGTTAATAATTTTAGAAACTTACTTCTAAAAGTCTAAATATAATTAATTTGGTTGAACATTATAGATTTGTATGCTAATAAATGAAGCACATAAGCTACAATAAACTATACTTGTAAACAAAAAAGAACTATAATAAACTATAAAGAATTCTAAACATAAACTCAAAACTTTGTAAAAGGCTCAATAGTAGCAACGAAGTTCTACTGAACAAATTGTTTGGAGAAGCATCAATAACATGCAACTAGTTTGGGATTAACTAGTTTGGTTATAGTGGATTAAGTCATCGTTGAATGAGACAAATCTCTTTTGTGAGGGAGGATTAGATGTAGCATTCAATTTGAGTTGTGAACTAGTATAAACATATATATGTGTTCCTCCCTCTCTCTCCATTTTCATTCCATGTTCAACGATCTATCCCAACATAGAAAGGTACTCACATAAAATAGATATAAAATAGAATATAAAAATAGTCGAGTCTAACTAAACACATTAAACTCCCTTTATTTTTGTGTTTTCTTCATCTAATGATGAACTTTATTAATCTATCGGCAGGAACAAACTTATACAGGATACAATATTTGTTTCACTTATGCAACATAGAACTAGTTCAAGTTTAATCACTCAATCTGATATGTCTTTGTTACTTAGATTTTTTTATATTGAAAATAAAGAATTATAGAAGAGGACGAAAGACAAAAATTACAAATATAAAAAAGCAAAGACATATAAAGAAAGCAAAAATGGAAAAGATTGACTTATTATCATTTCCAGTATTGTTTTGTTGACCTTCCAAGTCCATATCCACTTTGTGATATTCAGGTTTAGAGGAACTCCACACTATATCTGATAACAATAAGAGAATTCAATCAGCACAATGATTATAGTAAACACAACATATTAGCAAAAACATAAAATTAATATAAAAACATCTAAAAGTAAAGAAATGAATGGATAATAACTGACCCTCATTAACAAAGTTATTTAATCCAAGCAATGATGAGTTAGGTGCATCTGTTTTATTTGGTAAAGGGAGAATTGAAATGCCCTTCAACATAATCTTGGGAGATCCCAAGGGCTCAATCCACCATGGACAAACCCTCTCAATATTTGGTATGGAATCCCATTGCACCTAGGAGGAGATTTAATCAAATTTATTTAAATCAATTAAGTTAAAAGAAAAATATGTTAATTAAAATGCCATGGGTACTAATTCTAAAGGATAGTAAGATATTTGTTTTTACCTTGATACATCTCCATTCTGAACCAGGCCACCTAATGGGATCAATATCTTCATTACCAACTATTGTACCATACCTATAAAGTAAAACAAAAATGTAAAAAGACATAATTATTACAAATAGTTACCTTATTGACTACAAGTATCATAAACAATTTTCTCATAGATGCATATATTTTAAATTAAAACAAGAGAAATACTAGCAATACACTCTTTTTATTATGTCTTTGTATTTATTAAAGTTCATATGGATCTGACTAAATTAATGTGAAATTCAATCTAATTTAAATTTCAACTTACAGAAAGATAGGTATTGAAAAATGTATGTTAAAATGTATATTGTTCACACTTCTCATAAAAGTGATAAAAAAAAATCATGAATCAACCACAATAATTTGACATTATGATCACCTTCTTGGACATCCTTCAACTTCAGACAACATATGTACCCTCCTTCCAACTGAGTAGTCTTTTTCAATGGACTCAACATAAATTTTCAGAGGAATCATAAATTCAAAGGGAGTAATCCTACAAAAGATGTGTATTAGTGCTAACATTTTTTTAAAACTTATTCTCAAATTAAGGGCATATTTTTATAAATTTGTAATGTTGGAAAAAAATGTTCATTTATATTTCAAATTGTAAAATCATTGGTATCTCACCAAGGGTGGTATTGGGCATGGAACAAACTTCCAATAGAAACAGCATGGACAACAGCAGCCAATGCTCCAAGTTGAATGTTTTGACTTGATTGTTGATACAATTTTGTGCATATGTGGTTATGTTGTTTCATTGCTCTACGAATCCCAATACCAATTTCACCATTCTCTCCCCTACAATAACATAAGTAATGTCCAAGTAAATTTCTATGACATAAAATTAATGTGTACAAAATGAGTAATAATGTTATTGGTAGATGCATAAATTGTCAATCACTAGAGAATTTATAGATTGAAATGCATTCCTGAATCCCATAAAATACAATGAAATAAAAATGAAGAAAAAAGAGAGAACCTGACAAAAATGCATGAATCTCCAGGAAGAAGATTTTTAGAGTTTACAAATGTGCTCCAACCATTAGTAAGCAAGTGTGCTCTCTCATGATCTGCATTTCATGTTATAAGAATATATAACTTAGAAAGAAAAATAAATCAACAATGATTCCATTCTTGAAATAAAATAGTTGTATTTTGGGAGAAAAAAAACATAAAACTGGGAGAATGGGCAATCATTATTATAGGGACACTGCAATCATTTTACAATTTTCTCATAAAGAATTTAAAGGCTAAATTACATCAAAGGTTCTTTAAGTCATTTAATTGTAACAAATTGATCTTTAAGTTTTATTTTCTACCACTTAGGTCTTTTAAGTTAATTAATTGCAACAAATTAGTCCTTTAAGTTTTTCCATACCAATTAAGTTGTTTTAAATTTTAAACTCTCGTAGACATTGGACAACATCAGAGAGACTCAATTATCACCAAACCATATCATCAACCCCAAAATACCTCCCTTTCTATATATATGAAACAAAGATGATTTTATGCATGACGAGTAGTTATATAGATCCATCATAAACTCTTTTAGGTTAACAATAAAGGTAATACTAATGTTTAAATAAAACAACTTAAACTTACCACGATAAATATGTCGAAAATTCCATTCAATTTCATGCATGTCCTTCGCCACTAGATCTTGCATTGGTGGTTGAAGGGTCATATCCTATAACAAAGTAACAAAAACATGAAACTTAAACAAAATTCTTACAAAAATAAACGAAATTTTTTTGGTAAAAACTTAACACAAGTGTAGATAAGTAACATTCATGATTTCAATATGTCCCTGCAGATGAGTTCAATATGTCCGTTTAGAATTTATTATTTTTGATGTTTGGTCTCGTCATAAAGTTTGTACAACTTTCATCCTTATTTTGCTTTATAAGGAATAAATACTAACAAAATACTAACATTTGTTGTTTAAGAAAACAATTTCAAGTACTAATTTTTTTTTATTTTATAAATTGATAAAAATATGAGAGGACAAAATTTGAATAAAACTTTTATCAGTATTAACAAAAAATTGTAATTTTATAACTAAAAATATATTTAACCTTGCATATACACATATGATGAAAGGTAGAATGACAGTGACAGTTGAAAATAATTTCAAGTCAATCAATGAAAATATACAATAACATTATCAAAGACAATAAAGAATCACAAGCATCAACTAAAACAAACCAGTTGGGGGAAGCATCTATCTGCATGTTGCTTTGGAATATAAAGTCCACCATGTGTACTTGTTTCCATTGAAGTGAGCAACTTACTAAAAGAGTAGATTTCATTAGGACTATGAAGTGCATGATTTTCCTCTAATACATATTCTTGTTGCTGCAATCATCGACAGTAATAACTCAAATTATATTCATATTTTTTTTATCTTCACACACACACGATATTAGAAGAGTTAAATATGTTTTTAATTTAAATAAAATTATGGATCTTTCAAATTGAGTCTCTATATAATTTTTGAGTCATTATATATTTTATAAAAACATGTGCTTTGAGTCCCTACCGAGAGAGATTAAAATTAGTCGTTTTTATAAAAAAGTATGGATTAAAAAACCTCATGTTTTATTTAAGATAGAGAAAAAATGAATATCTATTGACACTAAAAATTTTTTTTACCACCAAATTTAAAATAACTAACCTCGAGCAATGGAAATAATGTAACTAGAGTAAAAATCTCATCTGTGTCAATTTTTACCTACAATACCAAATAAGTATATTATTAAGGACATGCATTAAACATTTTAAGTTAATAAAAACAATAAACTTATAGAAATATGACAATACCTTTAATTGAACACCCACAACTATGCATAAAATTTTAGAAGGCAAATGATAGTTAGGAATTTCCATGTTGTGATTTTGTTCATATTGAAGTATTGCGACCTCCTATTCCAAATTTTCATCATTAGACACATAAAAGACAAATATATTAGACCATAAAATAGTAACCGATAACATTTTATATACTAATAGAAAACTTATATTTACACGCTCTTAATTTTTGTACACTTATTCAACACTTAATTTTCTCTATACCTCTCTTCATATCACATCATCAATTTATGGATAATGCGTGGGAAATTCTGCGTCAGTTAGTTAGTCAGACTACTGGTCTGTGGTGTATTTTTTGGGACTTTAATGAGATTATGGATGCTAATGAGAAGCGGGGTAGACCTAGTCATTTAAATTGGTTGATTAACGAATTTAGGCAAGCGGTTCTCGACTCTGGTTTTTCTGATGTGCAGGTAAGGGGATATCTGTACACTTGGTTTAAAAGTATGAGCACCCCCGGGATGTTTAGATTGTGCCTTGGCTAATTCAGCTTGGTTCAATATATTTCTGGAAGCAAAGCTTGCAAATTTGGTAGCCCCGGTGTTAGATCACTACCCTATTTTGTTAGACCGTGTCCCTGTGCAACGACCTCATTTGTCTAGACGTATCTTTAGATTTGAAAATGCTTAGAAGCTTGAACCTGGTTTTGACATATGGTTAAGGTGAGTTGGCAGGAGTACATGGTTCGTTATGTGCTTCCTAGGCTGCATATGTGCGTAGAGGCCATGTCGAGCAGGAAACATTGTAATAAGAGGAAAGTCGACGTTAAGGATTGTTGTCGCCAGTTGGATCATACTCGTAGCATTAGTACATGGGAGGATCAGGTTCAAATGTGGGTTCTACGAAAGAGGATGAACATGTTGATGTGGCAATATGATGCGTACTGGAAACAACGAGCAAACACACATTGATATAAAGACGATGATCAAAACACAATTTTTTTCACGCGGGTGCAACCCCTCGGGAAAAGGTTAATTGAACAAAATTTCTTGCACTCAAGGTATGCGCTCCATTGAAAAAAAAAAGAACTATTATTAAGATTTCCCTCATTCCTAAAGGTTCAATTCATAAAAATTATGAAAGACTGGTACCCGATTTCCTTGTGAAATGTTTTGTATAAGCTGATCTCTAAAGTGCTTGCTCATTGTTTTGAAAGAGTTCTTCCTCAATGTATTTCACATAATCAGTGAACTTTTGTTTTGGATAGGGATGACAAAAAGAGCCAACCCGCCCCGCTCCGTCAATAACCCATTTAAAAAGGGGCGGAGTGGGGTAGGCCAACTAGAGATGTAGGGTTGAAAATCTCACCCCACCCCATTTTATGACAGACCGACAGGTTGACCAACCTGTCAATGTTTTTTTTTTTGTTTTTTTAATATTAATTAAAAAATTCATATAAATAATGTAAAAATATATAAATTTAAAGTCAATGTAAGGAAATCAAAATATATAACTAACGACTCCACTAAAAATATGAAAATAATTCTTCAAACATATAAATTACATCATCTAAAAATCTATAATAAATTAATAAGACATTCAAAATAAAAACTTCATAAGTTATCAATTGACTAACTAGTAAATATGAGGCTAAAATCATGAAATAAAATGATGAAATTGATTGAATTTTTTCTCCACTATACAAATGAGAAAACTGAAAAATTGATTGTGACTTATAAATAAAAGAAGTGAAAAAGGGAGTGTCTTTTTAATATATCAATCCACCCCGCCTCGTTGCCGCCCTGCATTTTAGTGGGTTAGGCGGAGCGGGCACCCTACAATGGCGGGTTTAAAATCTCTACCCACCCCGCTGAAAAAGGCGGATTAAACGGGCCAACATGACAGGTTCAACCCATTTTGCCATCTCTAGTTTTGATCCAGGACAATGCAATGGTTGCTATAGAATTTATCCACTACATGAAGATTAAGACATGGAGTGGAGATATCAACAAAAGAAAGCTTCTAAATGTTTCTTGGCACAAAGTTTGTAAACCAATCAAGGAGGGTGGGCTTGGTATCAGGAATTTATCTCACATTAATGGAGCTGGTAATCTAAAGAATTGTTGGGATATTATGCAGTCTGATCTGCAGTGGGCCCAGTTTGTTAGAAGTAGAGTTTTGAGGAATAACAGTCCTATCAGCCATCATATTTCTTCCTCAATCTGGTGTGGTGCAAAATACAAATTTTCCACTCTTAAGGACAATGTTACTTGGATGATTGGTATTGGTGAAACTATTAGATTTTGGTTGGATTCTTGGAATGGAGAACCTTTAACCTCAACTTTAAACATTCCTGACAACCTTCATCACTTGTTGCAATCTAAACTGTCTACTTATCTCTTGAATCACAGGTGGAATGTCCCTCAACCTTTCATTGCTGCTTATCCATTGTTAGAGAAAAAGTTGTATTTGACTACTGTCCCCAACACTTACAAAGAAGACAAAATAATATGGAAAGCTTCCCATGATGGCAATCTTACTTTTAAGGATGCATATTTATTTCATTCTGTTCAGCAATCTCATAATGTTAGCTGGGCCAAGGCTATTTGGCACATTGCTATTCCTCCCTCCAAACACTGATGATAATCTTATTAGGAGGGGTTGCCAGATTCCCTCTATGTGTACCCTTTGTGGTTTAGCTCAAGAAACTTCCAGTCATTTGTTCATTAACTGTCCATTTGCTATAGAAATCTGGAATTGGTTGGCCTCCATCATCAATTTACCCTGCAACTTTACTTCTGTTATGGAAATCCTCAAGATAGCAGAGAGAAACTGGTCAGCTCAATTCAAATTGGTGGTCCTTGCTGCAATTATCTTTTGTTTCAACATCATATGGTATTGCAGAAATCAAAAGAGGTTTAATGATAAAATCATTCTTCCAAGATCAGCAATAAACTTGATTATTTCAGGAACTTCTCTGTTAGTATTCTTAGCCTTTAAGTCACCTAAAATAGTTCCTTGGATTCTTAGCCTTTAAGGAACAGATAGGATAATTGCATGCATCTTCTGTCTAGATTCAGTTTTCATGTTTCTCACATCTATAGGGAAGGTAATCACTGTGCAGACCAATTGGCTAATATTGGACTTGCTCTCACTTCTCACTTTTGGTACACAGATGTTCCTCCACAGATCAGTGCTGAATTTGTTAGGAACAAAACTGGTTTTCTGAATTTTAGGTTTACTTAGCTCTTGTTGAGGGTTTGGTTTCATGTCCCCCCTCTATCTTTCTTTTATTTGTATCTTTCTCTTTATTTTAATGAAATTTGGGGTTGTAGCCTTCTGGCTACTTCTTTCCCTTGGTTAAAAAAAATAAAAAATATCACACCAATAATATTTCAAAAAAGAAAAAAACAATATTTTACCAAAAAAAAGAAGAAAAAAAGAGTATTTATTCACCGCATGCCATTTTTCTTTTTGGTAGTGTTCACCGCATGCCATTGATACATTGATATATTTTTTTAATATAATTTATACATTGTACATTTTTTTAAGAAGTTTATACATTGTACATGTCCACTACACAAATACATTGATTTTATAAAATAAAATAAATGACTTGAGTGACGCTGTAATACTAATTTTTATCAGGAAAAATACAATTTTGTTAAGAAGTGAAAATATAATTATATTAAACAGTCTAACTATTCATGGAATATAATACTACTTCTTTTTGTTGACCCACTATAATACTATTTTAAGTAATTTGTATAAAAAGTATTAATTAAATTAAAAAACATATTTGTGAAAAATACGTTGAAAAATTTATTTCCCATAATGTTATCAATTTAATATTAAAATTGAATATGTATCCCTTTATAGTGTTGGGAAAATTCTTTATGAAAAAACAGTTTCTTTTGACCAAGAAAAATAATTGTAATACGAGCAAAATATAAAATAAAATTCATATAATGTTATGCTATAATTTAATTTAATTTTGCCTCACTCCAGGAAAGACATTCGGTTCATTAAGCACTTAAGGATCAATTTATATTTATTACCTTCTAGTGTATAAATGGGGTTCGAATCAGGAATTCAAAATCTTTCTTTCTACTAATAGACCAAACTTTTGGAGTAGCTACTACTAGATCAAAGCGGATTCGTGCGAGTCTTCACTCGATACGGTGAATGAATTGACCGTCAACACGGTCAAATTCACGTTCCAACAACCCCCTGTTAATCACAGTAGACATCAACGCTTTTTCAAGCCAAATCAACACAAAGCAACCCAGAACCATCGATAGTCAGATCGTGGAATGGCCAATCAACCGGGCTGAGCACCACGAGCACAAAAGCCGCAAGCATAGTGAACTAGAGAGGAGTCTCAATATTATCAAACCCATCTTTTGAAACAGGCGAATGAAATGACAACCAACACGGTCAAATTCACGTACCAACAACCCCATGTATAACATTACAACAAGCGTAACCACTCTTTTGAGCCACCCAAACTCAGATCACATTGATGAACAACCAGAAGCAAAACCACCCTCGACAACGAAACTGATCCAAGTCTTTATCCACCACCAAAAGTGTTAGAACAAACCACCACGGCGGTACCGACAGTGGTTTTCAAAACCAAACAGCACCGAACCAAATGTTGTAAAAGACAACATCTTAAGAAGCAAAACGATGTCCATTGAGGGAGTAACCAAACCGCCACCGTTTAAGTCACTGCGAGCAACGAAAAACAAGAGTACCCAGTGAACAGAACCTCCACCACCACCATAGACGGCGTCGGTTCCAACAGATCCTAATAGGTTTTTCTAGCAACCCAAATCACCCGCTGACGTCACACCACGAAACAAGACCGCGTAGATGGTCGTTGGAGAGATCTAGACGAGGGGCGGTGCGGAGGGCTGACGCCACTCATCGCACCACCACAAGAAGGTTCTACATCTTGAAGGAAGAAGGGTTAAAATTAGGTTCCTTTGTGTGGAAATAATATTCGAATTATATCAGAAACTTTTTTTTTTAATTGGACAACAAAAAAACATCATGATGATTTTTTATAAAAAAAAATCATGGTAAATACAAATAAATCCACCGACTAATACCATAATATTATTTTAATAATTCTCAAAATAATTCCTAAAATTTAAATTGTTAAAACAAAATACCAAAATAGTAAAACTAATAGACAATATGCAATACCCGTTAAAAAATGATTTGTTTGTTGCTTTTAATAGGTTCTCCAACCGGAGGAAATTCTATTCGAGACGTGTCGTCAAACAACTAGATTAAATATTATTTTTCTCTAAATTTAAAGATTAAATGAAATGAGTACATAAATAAATAACGGGTTGTTGTGAGTAAACCATTTACACTTGTTGGATTTATCTTTTGACTTGAGTTGTTGTATTTATTTGATGTATTCAATTGGTATACCATAAAAGTTTTCAAAGCAAATATACATTTTTTTTTCTATAAAATAAAACAAATGAGTCTTTTTGAAAAGAAAAAAAGGTCAAATACCGTTAATATATTATTATTAGTATTCTAATATTTCTCTGGATAAATAAAAAGACTAGTAAAAC
>Ga0315915_1006409_pt1 | contig 14355 bp, 7 predicted proteins | sample MpolbnodulesMG_FD_207738 | JGI IMG/M metagenome (GOLD analysis project Ga0315915, IMG submission 207738) | Medicago polymorpha root nodule microbial communities from Los Angeles, California, United States - branched nodules | ecosystem: Host-associated > Plants > Roots > Nodule | place: USA... | reverse complement strand
TCCAAGATCATCATTTTTGGATTTGCAATGAACAGTCATGGTTGTTGGATTTGGAGCTCGTACATTATTTTCAATAGTAACGTGTACCCTAGCACCAATAGCGATAGTCTCTCTAGCCTCAAATGCAGGTAGTATGATTAGGAGTATTGATAATTTTAAGGTGATTGCACTTGGAATTGCCATTGTTGTATGCACAATGCCTACAAGACTTACATCAATCTTAATTTATAGAGCATTGAAAGGTCGTTTATTTAAGTTTTTCAAAGTAAATTTTTTCTTATAAAGATTAATTTTAAGATAATACACATGCAACATTGGATTTGTTCATTGACTTTTGTTCATTGACTTTTATTTATTACATGTTTGACCAAAAAGAAGGATTAATTGTGAGGAAAACATTTTGAATTATTTATCATTTTGGGACCCTTCCTTGTTACTGTCTTTGTTCAAAATACTTGTCGCTTTTAAGGATTTTACACATATCAAAAAATCAAATAAATTTTGTTATTTTTGATCAAGTTCTGTGCCTTTTTCTATAATATCCTTAACCATTTATTATTTCATTCGATTTTTTTTCTCTCTTTACAATAAATAAGTAAGGGTATTATTGACAAGTCAATAATTAATGTTGCATTGAAACTTTAAAGTGACAGGTAATGTGAAACAAAATTATTCTTCAAAACCAACAAGTATTGTGAAACAGAGGGAGTATAAGAAGAAGAAAAAACAACTTTTTGAATATGTTTACAAATATACCCTTGTAGAGAATTGTGAAACATTCAATACATCCGTTAAAATTGAAAAAGTCAAATATTAAACTGTAATTTGAAAGAGTATCTTAAAATTACAAGGCTAAGCTCTTACATCCATTAATTGGATATTTTTATTAAAAGGACGACACTCACTGTTCAAACATCCTCCATCTACGTACATTTATTTTCCATAAGCAATCTCTACATGTGTCTTTGTTTTCGTCGAAAACGTCAAGATAAGAAGGCTCCCTGAAGCTCGAGCGTGTCCCTCCAAGAGACACCGCCCCCTAGCAAGCATCTGAAAGCACAATAAACTTATATAAGTAATCAACCTCATAGATTCATCACTTCGCCTTGTCCCAAGACTCATGCTTGGGGGGCTGTGGACCGTCAATATATTTCTAAGGGCCTGAAAGCCTTCTAGAAAGGCTTAGGCGCCCTCCATAAGGACTCCTGAGGCTTAGGCGCGCCCTTCCAGAGCCGCCGCCTTAACTAGTTTCTAGAAGTATCTAGAGCTTGGTAAAATGACTTAAGGCCCAACATGCTTGGGGCTTAAGTCACACGAAAACAAGCCCACAAAGGGTTGTAAGTGCCCCTCTTGGGATCACTCTCAAATCATCACATAAACAACCTAGACCCTAGTTTCTAATATTGTACTCACTGCAAGTACAATGAAAATGTGGATATATCTCACCCTGATTGCATCAATGCTTTTAAGCATAGTTGGACTACTTTTATGGTTGGTTTCCCTATGTTCATTTAAAATCAAAATCCTAAGTTATTCAAAGAGAATCTTAAGCTATCGAACAAGAACACCTTTGGAAATGTTCACTCTCAAGTCAGAATTGCTATAGATAACGTTGATGCTATACAAGAAGAGATTAATAGATTAGGTCACTCTTACTCTTTGATGGAACAAGAAAAGATTATGTTGAATTTAGAAAATGCTTTGAACATTGAAGTTATTTTCAGCATTAAAAATATAAGGTTAAATGGCACAATGAAGGTGATAAAAAATGCTTCTAGTCTTAAAATTACCATAAGAAATGGTGAGGAGTTAATTACTTATCGAGATGAAGTTTCAACCCATGATGTCAACAATTTCGTTGCTCTTTATAACCTCACTACTTATAGGGTCAACAACATGTTGACCATGTTACCCTCTCATGATGATACTTATAATGTTGTTTTGCTCTAAAAAAATTATGCTGTCACTGGTCTTGATGGATTTGAAAAACTATTAACTATTCTATCAAACTTTTTGGAAAATAATTAATCAAGCATGATGTGTTTAAAGTTGTTTTGCAGTTTCTTATCTCTGGCTGGTTATTGCTAGTTTTTAATTCTGACAATCTTATTCTTATTCCTAAGACTAACAAACAATGCCTGTTGCAATTGCTAATTTGAAATTCAAAATCATCTCAACTTTTCTAGCAAACAGGTTGGATCAAATAAATAACTGCCATAATTTATGCTTAACAAAAGCTTTTGTTAAAGGAAGAAACATCAAGAATTGCATATGTTTAACACCTGAAACCATCAATGTGCTACACAAGAAAACTTTTAGAGGAAATTTAGCTCTGAAGATAGATATTGCTAAGGCTTTTGAAACCATAGACTGGAACTTTCTTCTGAAAGTTTCGAAGACTTGATTTCAGCACTACATTTTGTTTCAACACCAAAATAAAAATAATTTCATTTGATAAAAGCCATATAGACTTACATTTTACATTAAGAAACATAAATAATCAACCACGCATATATACTTATTACATCAAAAAATGGTAGCAAACAACCACACACATATACCACCTCGACGAGTAGACAGCAAACATCAACATCCGAAAGACTTTATTTGTCTTACCATATATAGTAGCATATTATTATTTTTAGAGTTCATGATGAACTTATTATTGATCTGAGTTTCGGCATGATGATTAGTTATAACGAGGTAAAATGCCACGAAGAGAAGGCCAATGATCGAGTATTTGTTTCACGCCTCCGCCAATAATGTAGTCATTAGTAGTGCCTGGGGCAAAGTCAATGAGTGTATAGTACTGTCCTTTGAAAATATAAGCTTCATCTTTTCTAAGAGAAGCAAAAGATGCATCAATTCCACTTTCAAACACCGTGCCAACTAAACTTGGAAACCCTTTACGAATATATTGGATATTCTGAATACGATGTTTAGATTCATAATTTATACGAGCATAGAAGTATCCTTTGAATAAGTAAGCTTCTTTGCTCTTACTTGAGCTAAACGCAGCGTCTATTCCATTTTCAAACAGGTTCCTTTGAAGAAAGGAAACATGGAGGTGATATTCATGGGACCTGATTTGATTTGATCTTCCAGAGAATGTGGAGCAAAGTTTATGTGAGCACATTGGTTCCCAGAGAAAATGAATGCCACAGAATTAGCTTTGTCAACGGCGCGAGTACAATCTCCTGCAGCACATCCATCCCAAATGTGGTCAATAATGCTGTCGGGGGCCTCACAATCGAAGGCACAATCTATCCTTGTTTTCCAAATGTGTGATCAGAAAGCGAAGGAAATCCATCGCGAATGAGAAGAGGCCCATTCACAATCCTATCATCTTTGCTTCCTGGAGCATAATTCACAAGCACATACTCATTCTTCATGAACAAATAAGCTTCATTTTCCTTAGTTGAACGGAATACAGCATCTATGTAACGAGGTAGTGACATCTTTCTAATAGGGTTTGTTTTTGAAGGAAAGTTAAAAATTTGTGAGCAAGTATGGTACAACAGAAGGATAAATATACAAACACAAATGCAATACTTGATTTCCTGTGAATCACTCAAAACAAAATATAATAATAAACTTCAGTGTGCATACAGCTATAAATAAATTATTTTGATACGTTTATGGTCCATGAATTTTGGATAGCTAAGAAAGAGACATATAATAATTATTTCCTACCCTCCACGATTAAAAGAATTTGATTTTAAATAATAATATTAACATTTGTATTTAGTAAAATGTTATTAATTTTCCCTGGAAAAACTTAAGATATCAATTTTTGTATTTTTTATTTTCATTTATTAATGAGATTTATTTTTGCTAAAGATTTTTATCATATATTTTTTTATCCATACATAGAATAAAAAATACAACTCCAAATGGTTAATCTAATGATGTAAAATAGGTTCCGACTTGTTTGAATCCCACTAATCTCCTTAAAAAGAATTAGACATGAATCATTTCATAACTGTTTTTTGACATTAAACTGAGGCATCATCCTTTAACCATTAATTTATTATACAGTTATTCACAATTTCATTAAAAAATATAAGTTTACTTTAAAATAGAGATCAAAAGTGGTGATTGAAAATTTTATAGGAATTAAAAGTCAAAGAAAAAATTTAAAGAAACTAAAACGAAAAGTTAATATATTTACAAGAAAAAAAAAACATATTTAACACTTTATCTTATAAGAAAAATGCCAAATTGTCCTTTAACCAAAAATATCATTTGTTGGAAATTAGACGGACCCTTTTATCCCATTATTAACCAATAGGGTCATTAAAACTTGTGTTTTGAGGGCACATATTAAGGAACCTTAAAAGAGAAACTTTGCATTGGAAAACATAATATTTTAACTTTTAAAAAGTTGAATGCCAGGATAATAGATGAAAGTAATGTATTCCAAAAAAAAATTATTCTTATATCCAATAATAGATGAAAATTGTTGTTTATATTAGGATAAATTTTATATTTGGTCCATTAACTCATTTATTAGTTGTATTTTGGTCTTGTAAATAATAGTTGTTAGTTTTGTAAGTACAACTGCCATATTTTCTGTATACTTAACAAGATCAACATACATTTGTAGAACATAAGTGAAGTTGTCCACTTTTTCATACGTCGGAAAAGTAAAACTAACAAAATATGTCAAAAGGTACTGATTGGTTGTATATGTGGAATCCATAAAAAAATAAGTAGGAAAAAAGTTAAACAACTTATAGTGGTTACCTTGGTCACCACCGTGGTTAGTTCTTGTACTGCCAGGATGTGGCTCATTCATGTCGTGGGGGATTATTTTCGTCGTGCTAGATCTTGAGTCGGTACAGTTTTGTTAGCACGGAATGGTATGTTTGTGAATCCCATGTTGGATGCATACCTCAATCTGGATTTATGTGTTTATCATGTTCATACCTCGCTATTATGTTGCCAATTAGATTCAGTTGCCAATTAGCACGAAAGGGACTTTTTGCTTGATGTTATTTTTTGTAGGGGTTTTTGTTACATGATTTATTTTATGTGTTGGCGGCCAGATCATTCGCTAGTTAGAACTAGGGTCGGTGCTAGCTAATTTTCAATCATCGTTAATTTTTTTTATTTTTTTGCAATCTAATTTTGAGCTCATACATGGGTTCTTTGGGTTGTGCTTGTGATAAATATTTGTTTATTAGAAGTTACTAGAATTAAATTTACTGTGAGCGGCTTTGTGTACCTTTATTACCTATTAGAGTTGACGACACTTTTTATTTTTTGAATTATCTGGATCAGGTTTTATGTCCATGTGCCTGTATATACTTTGTTTTATTTTATTCTACTATCGTTTTGCCAAGAAAAACGTAGGAGTGAATTCAAAATTACATATACGTATGATCAACATGCAAATTCTTGTCAAATTTAGTAACCACGTTAACATTCAGACACATCGGTACATAATTTGAATTCTAATGAAAGACTTGTGTAAACACTTCATATGATCAAATAAGCATCAAACCAAAGATTAATCTATAACTATTAATAAAGGCAAAACAATGTTTTGGTGTGGCATTTTTTCCATTCTAAAATTACCCTTCACCCATAAAACACAAGTAAAAGTAACTTTTGGTCAAAAGAGACATTTCAGCAAGTTCATTCATAATTTACAACTTCCTATGGGAGGTTAACGTTTCTTTCAAAAGAAGGGGGGTTGACATTTTATACTTTTATCAAAAAAGAAAAGAAAACGAAGTTAACGATTTTCCTCCTAATGCAATTATGTGACTATTAATTTGATTTCTCTTTAGTCTATCAACTAGTTAAAAACTCATGCTTCGTACGGGTTGAATATTACGTTTTCGAAAGACTTTGTTGTATACGAATAATGAGCAAACTAAGAGGAATAGACGTATCCTTGAAAGAAATAGCTTCCTTTTTTTACATTTATCATTATAATTATCATGATATTAATTGGAACTGATGAATGAACCAACAAAGTGCATAGTACTATTACATAATAGTTTACTAGAAGAGCTTGTCATTGTCATATACTAACCAAAACGGGATTTTTGCCAATATTTACAGTAGGTCAAATGGACAAAACAAATGGCATCCCAAAGACAAAACAGTTTAAGATTAAAGTTCTAGTGATACGCCAAAAAAGCAGAAGGTCAAATAGTTCATCGGCAAGGATTTACTTTGGAACAATTCGGACATGCAAATTCTTAGGTGACTTTTTGAGATCAAAGATGAGCTTACCACCTTCTTCCATCACACGTTCTCTACAGAAATTGAACCACTACCCACCCAAGTATTTTTCATAGCTTTCTCTTTCGGCGGTAATGAGGTAACACTTATACTTTCTCTGTGTCTGGTCATCAATGAGGGTGATTGTTTCGCACTTTCGTTTCAGAATTGTTCTTGACACCTCGTTTGAGAAATGCTAAATAAGAAAATAATTGCAATATTAATCTAATGCATATTAACATGGATTAGATGTATGCGAATATAGTTACATATAATTTATAAAATGAAGAAAGTGTACCATGACTTGTAATACTCTTAAATATTAGGTCAACAGACATGGTAATCCATCTAATCCACTCTTAACACAGAAGATATTTTGAAGACATTCTAAAACAACACAATCATGAAAATAACATTGAGAATTTCTTCGGGAAGCACTACTCCCGAACATAAGCATTTGAAATTTGAAATTTGAAATTCATGTATAGACATATATGATGGGCAGTTTCTATCCAAAAATTTCTCAGTAACATTACCCCTTACTCTTTGACTACCAAAGCATGAACCATTTAGGATTAGATCAGAAAAGGTTAACTTTGTCATCAATCATCATACATCAGAGTTCCTGACTTTTTGTCTATAGCTAAAATTTGAAAAATAGACCTGCTTGCAATTATTATTTGGAATTGAGAGCCAACAGAGCAAAAAAATCACAGAAAAACAACTTGTTCCCAACATTTCCTCAATAATCACTTTTATATCAACCTGTTAACATTGATGTTTCTAACTACAAAAATACAATTCAATGCTAAAGCCAATAATATAATACTGCCCAACCATTTTCAAGGCAAAAGGAGCTGTTACGAATACATTGAAAACCAGAGCCGAACCCGTGGAAACTAAAGATCCAGCCTCTCTCCCACTTAATTTGATTTCAAAACCTCCAAAGAGAACGACTGCACTGTTAACCTCACTGTCCCTTTCAAGTTTTCGATCTGGCAGGCCTTCCAGGTTTGATCACTTTACCAGGAAGGATGATAACAATAGGTAGAACAGTTGCAGTAAAATACACGCTTCCATATGAGGCAAGAGTTTCATGCAGACTTAATACCTATTCAAACACACCACACAAACAAGATAGAAAACTTGTAAAAAAATCTCTGAATTCTTGTAAATCTGATGTCCCAGCTTAAGTGCATAACTGAATTACCTTCACCACATATAACACAAATCGTTCCAGATCAAGACACCTGAGCAAAAAGTGAGCACGCGCAACAACCATGACGGGACGACCCTCACTGTCTACACCTCCACGATACCTGGAAAACATAACGATCTCAGTCACTAAATGCAAAGACGAATAAAAGAAATCACTTCTGGTGTGCCCCTGACCTTGAAATGGGGCAACCCCTTCTCTCCCTTAACAATTTTTCCCCAGGGAAAAAAAGCAAAGATCAATCTGAACACATGCATGAAGCATTCACATTGATTGGCTAAGGAAAGAAAGAATAAGTTAAGTTTTACATAGAATAAAACTTCATTATTCATTTAATGATGGTTGATGTTTTTGTCATAAGTCAGATATCCCAAAAGCTTAAGTTGTTGAGTGAAAATACATGAATGGTTTTTTTACTTTTGTATTTGAAGGAATCCACATGCAAGAGCCCATTGGGGCTTCAAGCATTGACAATGCGTTGGCTAACTCCACCATGTAATGGAAGTTAAATTTTATTTAGAAGAACGAAGATAGAAATGGTTAAAACTGATTTATTAGAACTCGGAGTAGTGCAATTAACGCAAATTGTGAGGAATTGACTGACAACTTGAAGAGAGAGCACAATTTATCATTTTATTTCACTCTCTCCTTCCCTCCGAAATTTGTTTTTCTTTATTATCAAGTCAGCAACTCATTTTTCCGTACACCGGCGGCATCAGCGCATCGTTACCGACAACTTCCTCCACCACCATCTTCGTCAACCACCGCTCAAATTCACCGCTATAATATTGTTCAAAGATAGTTTTACAATAATGGATAATCATCCCAAATTCTATAACATCATGACGTGCAGATGAAAAACTATCCACCATTTTTTTGGCATCAAGCTCAATCGATAGGTCCCAAGTGTAATTGATGAACCCATTTCAAAGTTGATAACAATCCAAGAGTTTCGCCAACATGTACCTCACAGACTGGAGTAAACCATTCAGTTTTTGCCAAAGCAAAAGTGCATGTATCATCCCTTATACAAACTCCTATTCTCGTTCTATTAGAAAGTTGTGAGAAAGAAGCATCAATATTGCACTTAAATCTTCCTTCAGTTGGTTTGATCCATTTCGCATTTCCTTCTTGTCGCAGATGTGCACAAGATGTATTATGAAACCTACATGCATTTTTCCAATCATGAAGTATAGCTTTTGCTCTCTCTACAACATAAACTTTTTATTTAGATAAGTTTCTGTATTTTCTTTTGATAGGAATAAGGCATGGGTTAAAATTGAAAGAAAGGTAACTGCTAAATATGATGATGGGTGAAGATAGTAGATCAACGTTAAATGATTCTAATGTTGATTCTTCTTGGTCTTTTTTTTTCCGTAGAATTGAGATCCTTCATTTCATGTTGGACAATGCAATTCAGTGGTGTCACTTGTTGGTTGCTACGAAAGCAACGACTTTTAGGGAATAGAAGAAGTTTAGGTTTTTCTTATTCAACTCTTGAAGACATATAACAATGGCTGAGTTGCCGAAATTAGGTGTTTTTTTTTTTTTGAGCAAGAAATTAGGTGTTTTTTTGTTACACGTAATTAACTAATTTTTTTATTTTATCTTGCATTATTCAATAATCACTAATTTGTTGAGGAGCAAATTAACGGTAGTATCAACAAAAAGACGACGTGATAAGCATATTCTTTATATTTGGTCGGCATCGTTTGAAGGTACCGATTGAGTTAACGGCTTCTATGGTTAGATCTTTACAAAATATTTGAAAAAGTTTTTTCAACCTAAAACCTAAGAAGAAATTAGGGTTTGCATGGATAGACAGGATGGAGAATTAAGTTTGGTTGATTTATGATTTTGTTTGTGTTTTATTATTTGTTTTACGTTTTTTAACAATGTTTGTTGTAATTGTATTGTTGACATTGTTATGTTTAATATATGTTGTTGTAGAATTTAATTCAATGATAGTTTTTTTCAATTTTATGTGTCTTGGTCACGGTTCAGACAAATACAATTTGAACTTCGTCAAACCTTCCAACACTCAAGTTTTTTTTTTTTTTTTTAAGAATTTAAAGCTCAAGTTTTAACATTATCTAAGTATGTTTCATATTATATAATTCGAACCAATCTGAGAATGATTTTAGATTATATTATTTGAAGCAGTCAAGAATGTGGACATTGACATTACACATAATGTTTGCACAATTTGTGGTGTATTTAATGCACTTTTTCCTGGTTAGAACATTTTCATTGTTAGTAGCTATAAATAGTCTTGCAATGATGGTTTTGTAACTATAAATAGTCTTGCATTATTCTACATTTTCATTGTAAATCCCCTCTTCATTCCTTCTTCACTTTTGTTATGATACCATGATCAATGCTGACAATTTATACCATCTCCAAAATTATTGTGTAGTTTTTATGTGATGGTACAATGATCATTAAAGGCATTCATATCCATTATACAAGTTTTGGATTATGTAAGCTAAAATCATGAAAAAAAATGTTCAAATTATATAATTCGAACAATAATATTTTGAAGAGCACATGAGAAAGTTGGTAAGGTGGTAAAAGAAAAACCCTGCATTTATTACTATTAAAATTGTCCCAATTTTGTGGTAAAAATGCGCTATGTATTGGATTTTAGTCCTCCTTGTAATAAAAAAAAACATTTGTGTTCAATAAATATACATTTAAATATAATATATTCTATATAAAATCACATTTTTTTATTTTTTTTATTTAATCTTAATATTTTTAATTAAATTTAAATGATTATCTATGATATAATTAAAATATATAGTTTTAAATACAATTAGAATCTATTGTGGTAAACATTGAAAAGTAATTTTCATCCAAACAAGATAATTGATGAGAATCTATAATTTTACAAGAATGTATCCAAACATAAATCAGATTAAGTTCAAATCACTTTTAAACAAAATTGAGTATGTCAAACTCAATTCTATCAAACTCAAAACCAAACACTCTCATTTCTAAGCATAGTGGATTTTCAGAAATAATGAAAACAATGTTTATATTTTCAAAATCTCTGAGAATGTTAAATCAGTTCAAAAATTGAAAAACAAACTAACAAAAATACTGAATCTATATCTACTTGTGTACATTAGTTGAAATCTAAAAACATGGAAAGTAAATGAAACCAGATTCATATTCACATACACAGCATTTCCTGCTGTTGGGAAATCCCACGAGTATTCAATTTTTCAAAATACTTTCACAAAACAATTATGGCAGTCCTATAGAAATCCTTCAACACCATGTCCTTCTCTTACAGTCTTATATATAGTAAGAGCTTCATCCATCACCTGAGCTTGAGCCAGTAATTCTGCTCGTTTTCTTCCAGATGGATGAGTAGCAAAATAATCTAAAAGCTTAGAATCACCAGAGATTTTTCCCAATTTCTCGTAGACTTTAGGTGCCACACGTGGATCATAGCCGGCGGATGCAACTAATAAAAGACCAATGTAATCAGCTTCAATTTCCATCCTGAAAAATTGTGGAAAAAATTGGGTTAATTCACAGAAATAAATATAAATAAATATATTACCATCATTCACCAAATTTGTGTTTAGTTAAAATTACATTAGTTTTGTTTATACTTGTGGCAATGATGGTAATATATTTATATTATATTTAAAATCATCATGCTTAAAAGTAGCGATGTCAGGACATGGTTGGTTAGATAGTCCAAATGGAATGTGAAAAATAGATGTTGATGCATCCACAAAGAAGTTAAAATGAAGCACAACAAGGATATTGAAAAGAAGATTAAACGGAAACCTTAGACTAATCCACAGTCCAACAAGAAACAAATGTAAATGAAAAACTTTATATAAAATTTGTATATATCTCACAAGCTCCGAAATCAGACTAGTGATAGTCATAAAATGTACAAATTTAAATTGGCTCGAATACAATTGAAACTAGTACACAGTAACATAGAATATGTTTCTTATTCTATAATATCATAGAAAGTAAGCATAATAACTACAAGAACATTTAAGTATTCATATGCAAATGAATTACTTTGGTCTATCTCGTACACATAAATTTTGTTGAGTTATTATTACTAACTGTAATTCCCTTCATTGAATTACATATTTTCTTTCTAACGAATAATATGGCAGAACTTTGTTCTTTATCTGAAACGTTTTATCATGATACCTTTCTACTAAGCATGGAATTAATGCAAATATGGATGTAATTAGGGAGTAGGCAATTTTGGATAGCACAAAAATAACTGCAGAGTTTATGTATCAGGTAAAATAGTGCAACTCAAAGGGATCAATAACAATGATAAGTTTTTATAGAGAAGGCATTACGCATACTTGGTTATGCCATTTGGGATAATGAATGTTTCTACAACTTTCCAATAAATGATAAATCAAAATGCTTCTATCAAATGCCCTTTATGAAAGGTCGCATAATGAATGCCCTGTTTTATCGATCAATCTTCACAGTTCAAATTATTTGAAACCATTTTAACCAATAGTATCTTAATCCATTGTGATTCAACCAATTTCAACTGCACAATTCAACTTTGAAAGCAATTATAAGCAATTATAGTTTCAGAGTAGGCAATTATCGATAACAGTAAAATTACTAGCGAATTTATGCATCAGGTAAAGCAGTGCAACTTAATGGGATCAATAACAATTATAAGTGTTTATGGAGAGGGCATTAAGAAAACATGGTTATGCCATTTGGGCTAATGAATACTTCTACAACTTTCCAATATATGATAAATCAAAATTCCAATTCGTATTTAAAGGTTTGTCATGGTATTTTTTTTATGGTATTCTTGTATAAATTAAGGTTGAACAGAATGACACATACATAATAAAACACCAACTAAAATAAAATTTCCAATTTTATATTGCTTAATAAAGTTGAACAAAATGAACAGTAATTGATTACCAACACTGAACAGAATGAGAGAGCAAACAACACTACACAGAATGAACCATAGCAATAAATAAACAAAGAAAAACATTGGTTACCAACAAACACACCGAACAGACAGAAAAAAAGAGCACGAAAGAACAACAAACGCAGCAGAGTATCGCACAACAGTGCAAAATATAAAAGAGAAACAGAGAAGAAGAACAGATCATCACACAGCAAACATACTGAACAGAGCATCTCAAACCAAACAAAAACAATATGGAGAAAACCTGACACACAAACGCAAGAGAAGAGCAGTGAAACACAACGCAACACTCAGCATGCCAGAGAGCAATGCCGGAGATGATACACAGCAACAGCATGTCACACAGGAATAAGAAATAGTTGCAATTAGACTTGTATTGTACTGAAACGCAACAAGAAACATGAAGGATATATGGATTCACAACCCTTGATTTTAAGAAACGGTTGCATTTTGGCCTTTTATTATTTTTTTTGGCAAATTCGTCAACTCACACCAGAATCTTAAGTCATACCAAGTCCATACAGGGCATCCAAGTCTGTGCAGAAAACAATTCTGCTCTCGAGTTAACTCATTTTGGGAGGTCAGAGTCAGAGGTGTAAACTCGGCTGAATCTACGATTTGACTCATGAGTTTGACAACCATACTCATACTACATTCAAATTGATGAAAAATGATGTGTTTGATTTGGTCTTAAGACAGGAATAGAGCCAATTCATTGGGAAGGTCAAAAACAACATTGCTACATGACTCGACGTATAGGGTAGCATTTTTCATATGAATAAAACAAAATATAACAGAACAATCTATTCTAATACCTCTAGTTCTACTAATTCACCTAAACTTTATTCATCTTATACCTAATTTCATGTTTTTACCTTCTCTTAATATTTAATGTGCACTCCTATTCTAACCTGTCTAACAAACATTACCTATATATCAATGAACCGATTCTACTATTATTAAAGATTATTAAAGAATAACACAAAAATTCAATTGGTTACAAAGAGAGAAAAGGAGGAATCATTACCTTCTGGAGAAAGGTAGCCGTAAGAAAAGCGATGACATAGTGTTGACAATATCAGGTGTGACGAATTGATAAAGTATGAAGTTTAGAATAAAAACCCACATATTCTTTGTCATCGTCTCAGCACTGTGTCTGGCCACAGCATGTCCAACCTAATTACCAAGCAGCAAAGTGTTAGACTTTATGTCTCCTAGACGTATTAAACTGCAAAAACAATTGCGCTGTTTGCATAAATAGCTTAAGTAAGCACTTTTAGCATAAGCCTTTATCATATAAGCGCTTAAGTATAAGCTATTTCTATAACAAAAGATGAAATAAAGTCAATCTGTTTGCATGTAAGCTATAAACATTTATCAAAAACAGAAGTGCTTGGCAAGTATATAAGTTTAAATAAGTTAATCCAAACAGGCCTAATAAGTTAAAGGAATCAAACAAATACCTCATGTCCAATAATAGTGGCTATCTCTGCATCACTTCTAAAATGTTCAAGCAAACCCGTAAATACAACTATCTTCCCACCAGGTAAGCAAAATGCATTAACCATAGGATCATTCACCACCAAAATCTCCCAATTCAATCCATCCAAATGCGACGTATAAGGTTCCGACCCTCTCTCCTGACCCTTTTTCCTACTCTTCTGAACCCATTTGTCATCAAGAACCTCATCTTCCCGGTGCCAATTCCCTCCAACTTTCCCTTCATTTTCAGTCAACGCATTAATTGTCTCCTTCCCACTTTCTTCACCAAACACAGTATTTTCTGAAGCATAATCTATATCACTCCACACATTCTCCTTACTCAACCCTCTCTTCAAAGCTTCAACAATATCATTCGCTATCATCCTCACTCTCACACTTTCAGGATGCATTGCAGGCAACAACTTCCCCTTAAAACCCGCCTTCATCTTCTCAAACTCACTCTCCCCAA
>Ga0315915_1006408_pt1 | contig 14357 bp, 14 predicted proteins | sample MpolbnodulesMG_FD_207738 | JGI IMG/M metagenome (GOLD analysis project Ga0315915, IMG submission 207738) | Medicago polymorpha root nodule microbial communities from Los Angeles, California, United States - branched nodules | ecosystem: Host-associated > Plants > Roots > Nodule | place: USA... | reverse complement strand
TACCATGGAATTTGCCATTATTGAATGCTCGCATCTCTCACATTAAAAATCCTCTCATTTAATATATATACATAGTCAGGATCGGATTCGTTGATACCAAATCGCAACCATCTATTTTTTTAATCTAAAGGTCCATAATTGTTTGTTAACATCATATTTTGTGTCAACATTGAGTAGACCTACGAGACACAACATTGTTATGCATGACATTTTAAACTCATTGTAGAAGGTCAACAATCTGTTGCTAGGAAGTCGAAGACGTCAAACACAAATGATATAAATCATGTTGATTGTTATCAATGGCGGCTTCACCACCCAGCGACCCCGGGCACGCGCCCGGGCTCCGATCCAATTTTTTTGCAATTTCTTATGTAAATTCCTCTTAATTTCTTGTATAAACTCTTATAAATTGGGCAGTTTCTTTAGATTTTTTTTATTTTTGCTTGCAATTTTTTATGTAAACACCTATAAATGTGTTGCAATTTTTTTTTCGGCCCAAACTTTGTAATAATCCTGGCTCCGCCATTGATTGTTATCACACACTTTCTTACTGATTGTTATAACACACTTTCTTATTCTTATGTTTTACCACTTTGCTTGAAGCGACGACTTTGAAGACTGCATGTCCCATAGTAAAAATCATTGTCCATAATCCCGCAAGCGTGAAGTCTTAAGTCAAGTCTGCAATGTATGGGAGAGCCGTACACCAGAACATCTACCGACCTAAATGTCGATCTTTTTTATCGTAGATCAGTCAAAAATTTCACATGTATCTCATTCTTCATAAATATTTATGTCCATCCAAAAAAACATTCCTAATGAAATAGTGATTTTAAGAGAAAAAACAATAGTCAATATTATTTTAATTTATTCTTAGTTTTTGTTAAAAAAAAAAGTTTAACAATAGTGTTTTCAAACGATTTTAAGTGTTTTTAGAAAGCATCCTAGAAGCTCTCATAGTTTAAATTTAGACTAGAAAAAAACAAAAAGATTTAAAAGAGTAATTTAAAAAAGTGTGTTAATTGATGATGGAATATTTTGGGGGGTTTATATCGATGGAGTTAAAAAGAGAAAGCCGCGTGGTAAGTGTGATCACTACAAGATCATTCCCTTTCTCGCTCGCTCGCTCCCTGCTGTCAGTCTAATCAAAGTCTTTGCTAGTTGTTAGTTGTTTGTAATAATCCGAAAAGCTTAAGCTTAGGTTACTCTGTTTTTGTTTTATTTATTTATGATTTTTGATATTGATAATTAGAGAATCAATCAATCAAATCTATCTATCTATCTATTTGTAGAATTGGGAGATGAGCCTGCCCTTGAATTGATTGAATGGGTTGTTTTTCGTGTTTCGATTCGAAGGAGGATGAGAAGTTGAATCCTAATCAGCATCAACATCAGGAAACCCATCATAATCATCATCACGATCATAATAATATTTCTAGATTGCCCTCTTCCGGACCCTCTGGTCAGTTTTTATTCCTTTATATTATATTCATGATAATTGATGATCTATCTGTATGTATGTATGTATGTACGTTTCTCATTCTGATCTGATGATTGATTATGTTATTCCAATCCAATTCAATTCTTTCTTTCTTTACAAATAAATAGATAAATATATCTATCTAGGAAATCAGATCCATCTTAGTTTAAGTTAAAAGTTGAAGTTGACTTCACATGACCATGAGTTAGTTAATAATTATGCCTTTTCCTCCAATTCAGGAGGAGTGGAGAAGCTGCGGTCAACAAGTAATGGATCTTCCAAAAGGGAATTGCAATTGCAATTGCAATTACCTGCTGCTCTCAAAGACGGACCACCTGGCCAAATTGCCGCTCAAACTTTTACTTTCCGTGAACTTGCCGCTGCTACCAAAAACTTCAGGCCTCAGTCCTTTTTAGGGGAAGGTGGTTTCGGAAGGGTCTACAAGGGACGCCTCGAAACCACGGGTCAGGTATTATATCCTTCTATGCATCCATCCTTCTTTCAACTTTCTTATCCTACAATTACAAACCATTCTCATTATCTTATCCTATACAGGCTGTTGCTGTTAAACAGTTGGACAGAAACGGTCTCCAGGGTAATCGGGAGTTCCTTGTCGAGGTTCTCATGCTCAGTCTTCTACATAGCCCTAACCTTGTCAGTCTCATTGGATACTGTGCCGATGGCGACCAACGCCTCCTAGTTTATGAATTTATGCCATTGGGATCGTTGGAAGACCATCTTCACGGTATCTAGTTAATATTTTCCACGCTGCTCCTTTCTAATGTATATGACTATAGTTGATTGTCACATAGAAGCTGGCAGTAGGATCGCATGATCATGAATTGAAATTGTAGTTTGTTTAGCAAATCATCCGACACATTGATTAGGATGATTTATTGTGGCATGTCAGCTTTAAAATGAAAATCAAATTGAAATTAGTTTAAGCCTTTATACAACTTGGTAACTTTTTTTGTTTAGTAATCTCTCTCTCCCTCCTATTTAAGTTTGTGTTGAGGTAGAGATGCGTACGTGTACAGCCTCTCCGCTCGGGGGTAAGACTGCATACATCTACCCTCCTCAGACCCGTAATGGGAGTCTCGTGCATTGGGCTGCCTTTTTTTATTTACTGAGGTAGAGGGGATCGTTGAGGCTTAGCTTTTGGATTGGAGCCAGGCTTTTTGACAGAGAAAACTACATGTTAGTTCGTTCTGAATAAAAGTAGAATGCCTTAAGACTCCTTCCAAAATTTCATATATTAAAAATAAATAAATAAAAGGAATGTTTTAAACATTAAGTGTTTTCAGAATTATGAGTTAAACATGTGAAAATAATGATAATGAGATAAGAATTTCAAATTCAGAAGTACAAGCTTGAAGGTACTTTATTAATTGTTTTAGCCTTCTTCTCAAAGTACAAGCTTGACCGTGAGTGTGTGCGTGTGTGTGTAGACCTGGTCCGAAAACCTCGATAGGAATTCCTACAATGACGGTACTTTATTAATTGTTTTAGCTTTCTTATATGGAAATATATTTACTAGAGATGTTTGCAAGAATGAATAAGAGTTGAAGTGACTTAAATGATTTAGAATGAATGACTTGTTTATTACACAATGATGTATACAAGCTTATATACAAGAGAGAATCTCTCAATAAAGCAAAATAAGAAAACTAAATCAACCATAATAAATAGAGAATAATCAACAATCCCCCTCAAGCTGGAGCATATATATCATATGCATCCAGCTTGTTACATATTCAATCAATCCGATGTCCTCGTAGAGGTTTGGTGAAGATATCGGCTAGTTGATCATTGGAGCTTATTGAAGAGGTTTTAATGATGTCAGAAAGGATCTTCTCTCTGATAAAGTGGCAATCAACTTCTATGTGTTTATCACACATAAGTTCCATATGACCCAAAGATGCAACGTCGATTGATTATCACACTGAAGTTCCATATGACCCAATTCACAAAATTTTAACTCTTCTAACAAGTGCTTCAACCATAAAAGTTCACAAGTATCACGTGCCACAGCACGATACTCCGCCTCAGTACTTGACCTTGCCACAACAATTTGCTTTTTACTTTTCCATGAAATTAAGTTTCCTCCCATTAAAACACAATAACCTGAAGTAGATCTTCTATCATTCACATCACCTGCCCAATTTGCATCTGAATATCCAACAATATTGTTATGGCCTCTGTCTGAATAAATAAGTCCTTTTCCAGGTGACCCTTTAATATACCTCAAGATTCAAACCACAACAGTCGAATGGCTATCACAAGGTGAGTTCAGAAATTGACTTACAACACTAACAACAAACAAAGTATCTGGTCTAGTCGCAGTGAGATAATTCAGCTTCCCAACTAACCTCATCTGCCTGGGTTAGAATACAACTCTCCTTGATTCAGTAAAAGCTTCACATTGCGGTCCATAGGAGTATCAACTGGTTTACAATCAAGCATCCTTGTCTCTTCCAAGATATCGAGAACATATTTTCTCTGAGAAATAACAATGCCTTCTTGGGACTGAGCTACTTCAATCCCAATAAAATAACGCAATCGACCTACTCTCTGGAGCTGCAACATGTCGACGTCCATAAGTAACACCATAACGACGGAACTCAGGACGACTCTGTGGCTGTGGAGGTCGCTAAGTATGGACAAATGGTTCAAATAGAGGAATTGGTAACACTTGAGAGTTAGAATTTGATGTAGTTGGTGTTGTAAAGGAAGGTGTATCCTCAAAGAAAGTAACATCTGCAGAGACTTAAAAACGATGTTTAGATGGACAAACATTGATAACCTTTTTGAACTCTTGAGTACCCCAAAAACACACACTTGACAGCTCGTGGAGACAATTTGTCACGACCAGGAGAAAGATCATGAACAAAACAAGTAGAGCCGAAAACTCGAAGTGGGACAGAGTACAAGGTTTCCTTAGGAAACAAGAGAGAATGTGGAATCTAATTATCCAAAACTGATGATGGCATACGGTTGATCAAATAACAAGCTGTGAGAACCACATCACCCCAAAACTTTAAAGGTGCATGAACATTGATCAATAAGGTTCGAGCTGTATCAACTAGATGACGATGTTTCCGCTCAGCGACACCATTTTGTTGCAGTGTGTGCGAACAACAGACTGATGTGTGATACCATGTGTAATAAATAAGGAGTTGAATTATGCACAAAAGTACTCTTTGACATCGTCACTTCTCAAAACTTTGTTGTTTTACCAAATTGAGTCTTTATCTCTGACCAAAAAGTATTAAATCACCAAATAATTATGAACGATCCTTCAATAAGGTTATCCAAGTACATCGCGAGAAATCATCGATGAAAGTAACATAATACCTATACCCTAAATTAGAGGGCACACGGCTAGGACCCCAAATATCAGAATGCACAATATCAAAGGCATGCCTGGATCTTTTACTGGCACTGCTATGAAAAGATGTTCGAACATATTTGCCAAGCTGACATGACTCACACTCGAGACTTTAAATGTGAGTTGTGGAACCAACACTTTTAACTTATCTAGACTTGGATGACCCAAACGACGATGAATGATATCTGGAGATGCAGAAACATTGCATACAGTTGATGAAGGTGATTGAAGGTAATAGAGACCTTGTTGTTCAGAGCCTGCTCCAATTGTATTTCCCGTACTTTGGTCTTGTATACAGAGAGAGCCAGAAGTAAATGTTATGGAACAATTGAGAGAACGAGTTAGCTTACTGATTGAAATCAAATTAAAAGGGAAACCAAGTACAAATAACACTTAATCTAAGGATAGAGATGGTAAATGTGAAGCTTGACCAATACCAATAACTTGTGCCTTAGAATCATTAGCAAGGGTAATGCTATGAGGTATTTTAGGAGGTGAGAAGTTATAAATAAGAGACGGGTTACCTACTACATGATCAAAAACACCAAAATCTAAAATCTATGACCCCATAGAGTGAGATAGGCAAACTGTAGAATTACTGAAATGAGCCAATGTGACTGACGTTGAAAGCTCTTGAGCAGCCATCATATACAAACTAAATAACGGACTAAACAAACCGTAGAGTGTTCAACAATAGCGATGAATGTGCAGATATACACAGTAGACAAATGTTTACGATCACAAAAAACTCCAAAACTTTTCTCAAACATTGTCTAGCATTGCAGAAACAGTCAACCAACTGAAAGTTTCAATGCTAAGAAACAGAAACTATGAGAACCCGACATAGCTGAAGCGAAAAACTACTGAAACGCTCCCCACTTTTTTTTGGTCAAGTAGCCTAGTGGCTAGAATTCACTTTTTCCAAGGTGAATAAGTGGGGTGTCTGGGGTTCGAACCCCGGCCCCTGCATATAACAATGCATGTCCCTGCTAACTGAGCTATGCTCACGGGGACTAATGACCTCACTTTTATATTCTATCAACCAATAAATTCAATTGATGTTCAGGTTCCAGATCTTACAATGGGAATGCATTTCATTTCAACTCTTATTGTTTTAAGAGGCATTTCACTTTGTTGATTATTCTTTATTTATTATGGTTGATTTAGTTTGCTTATTTTGCTTTATTGAGAGATTTTCTCTTGTACATAAGTTTGTATACATCATTGTAATAAACATGTCATTCATTCTAAATCATTTAAGTTGGTATCAGAGTCTCTTCAAGATCCATTGAGCCACCTGCTATCAGGTTTCTGCTATCGGGCCACCCACCAGTTATGTACACGAACCAGGCTCAATAGTGCTGGTCGTGAGGGGGTGTGTTAAGTGTCCCACATCGGATAGGAGATGGCCTGACAATGTGTTTATAAGTGAGGGCAATCCTCACCTCAAAAGCCGGTTTTGTGGGGTTGTGTTAGGTCCAATCACGATTTCTAAGTTGGTACTAGATGGTTCGGTTTTGGCTCTATTTTCGATTTTAGGGTTCCATCACTGGAGCCTTGCCGGTGACACACGCTCCACCTTCGTGATCAGAGCCCTTCGATCTGCCATCTCCAGTAACCGTGCAGCCGTATTATTTCTCATGCGCCGCCAACAATAGTCCACCTTACGCGCGTGTGTGGGCCATACGCCGCCCTCTGATGGTCCGTTTTCTACGGCGATTTTTCCAACAGTTGTGTCATCAAGTTTTGTAATTGCAAGATCAAGGTGTCATAAAGTATCAGATTTTGTCACTAATGACTAATGAAACTTTCACAAATCTATGCCATAGATTCTACAAGGATGGATAAATGCATCTTGAACTGCTTAAGGGATGCATGTTAGCTCCTTCAAGAGATAATAGAAAGAATAATTTTCACACTAGAAAGTTTATATGTATGATCAACTCGAAAAGGTTTCCTGAGAAGCCTGATCGACTTAGTGTGTGGAATAGCCTTCCTTTTAGATTCCGAATTACAGAAAAGGAATACCATACATTTGATAATCATTGTATTGTCTGCTAGAGGTGTTTTGTTTTATCCTTACTGTTTTTGTCTTCTGATGATTGGGAAGTGTCCCTAAATTTGGGAAGAATAGAGGATAAATGCTGTTTGTACATCACTGCATTCTTAAAACATAACACATTTAACTTCTTTTATTGACAAGAACATAATGCATTTAACTTGATAAAAACTTGTGTTAACTCATTGTTTATCGACTCATGCAGATCTCCCCCCGGATAAGGAGCCATTAGATTGGAACACTAGAATGAAAATAGCTGCTGGTGCCGCAAAAGGATTGGAATACCTACATGACAAGGCAAATCCTCCAGTAATTTATAGGGACTTCAAGTCATCTAATATATTACTTGATGAAGGTTATCATCCAAAGCTTTCTGACTTTGGTTTGGCAAAGCTTGGTCCTGTTGGGGACAAATCACATGTTTCCACTCGTGTCATGGGAACTTATGGTTACTGTGCTCCTGAATATGCTATGACTGGACAATTGACTGTAAAATCTGATGTATATAGTTTTGGTGTAGTCTTTTTGGAGCTAATTACTGGCCGTAAAGCCATTGACAGCACCCGCCCCCATGGAGAGCAAAACCTTGTCACATGGGTAGTTCTATGATATTTTCCTGTCATTTTAAGTTAATTTATCTTGCATCAACTTATGATTGCATAACAATGGAGTGATAATGGTGGTTTCATATTTATGAGCAGGCACGGCCTTTGTTCAATGACCGTAGGAAGTTTTCAAAGTTGGCAGATCCACGGTTGCAGGGGCGGTATCCCATGCGAGGTCTTTACCAAGCTCTAGCTGTGGCATCAATGTGCATTCAAGAGCAGGCAGCTGCACGTCCTCTGATTGGGGATGTGGTGACAGCCCTCTCTTATCTTGCCAACCAGGCACATGATACCAACAATGCTAGTATTGGTAATAATAAGGGAACTGGTGATGAGAAAAGGAATAGAGATGATAAAGGTGGAAGAATATTAAAAAATGATGAAGGTGGAGGATCTGGACGCAGATGGGATTTGGAAGGATCTGAGAAAGATGACTCCCCACGTGAAACTGCAAGGATGTTAAACAGGGATCTTGATAGAGAACGTGCTGTGGCTGAAGCCAAGATGTGGGGAGAGAACTTAAGAGAAAAAAGACGACAGAGTGTGCAGGGCAGTTTTGATGCTTCTAATGCCTAGTTTACATTCTGCAAATCCAAGCACTGTCTTCTGTAATATCTTGATTGTGGCCATGCAAGGTGAATTTTTTTTGGAATCTCATCTTTCGTAGAGCTGGTCTAGGACAAGCCTGAATGGTCATTTTGGCGTTGACCGGGCTCTAATTTGTTTGCAGTGGATGCAAGGAAACATTATGAACCTGGTACCAAATCTGTTACTTCAGCCTTTTATGCACTTCGTTTTCCTTAATGTATTTAATTTGCCCGGTGGTCGTGGGCATACCGAAGTTGTACATTATTTGCTGGTATTAGGAGCGCAAGGTTACAAAACTAGTGTTTTAAAAAAGATGCTCCCGTCAAAACATGCAAGAATAAAATACCTGTTCTAACTTCCTTGTTTTTAGGTTTTGCCCGAGCTATTACGAGAGATTCCAACAATATTCTGAGTAAGCTCTAGCAGTTTGCTTTAATTTCGTTATCCAACTGAACTAACATTCAATTATTGGTAAAAAAAAGAAGAAGTAACATACAGTTAGAGGTGGCAAAATTAATAATTTATCCATCATCTATCGTGCTTATCCATTTATTGTACGGATCGTTAGAAGTCCATTTGCTATACATACAAGTCTATTGGATTATAATTATTTATATAAAAAAAAGAAAAAAGAATTGCTTTATCCCCCCACATTTTATAAAAATTGATATGTTCGTAGTGGGCGAGAGTCAAATATAAAGAAAAAATAATATACATCTTTATGAATCTTATCTTAACGATGTTTAGTTACTATAGAGATTGAACGCATCGAAACAACAAAAATAAATTTATCTGTCAAATAATTTTTTTGTTTTTTTTTTCCTTTTTAATATCTATAAAATCTTCTATACATACATTTGAGAATAAAAAACGAGACAAGTATGTTTGGCATATCAAAATCAAATATGTAAGAAAAGTTATATGTTGATGGCAAGGTATAATCATAAACATTTAACCAGTAGCGGAGCTAGAAATTTTGAATAATGGAGGCACCATATATATAATTTGTAGCTTTAAATATACATTACATTTTATTTTTAAAGCAAAAATATGCATCACAGTTGTATTGGAAATATTGCATGATTTTCTCATTTTCAATCTCAATAAAAACATTTCAATTTTAAAAGCAAAAATATTGCATGATTCACTCAAAAAAAAAACTCTATATATAAATAACTAAACAACCATTTAACTATTAATCTCATGCGATTTCACAACTCATTCTTGATAATAGCAGATAGTTTTCTGACTATTGTAGTTGTCATTAGTAGTATTAAGGATGAGTCCAAAAGTAAATATTTCAACACATAATGATTCCTACTCCATCTAAGATGTCATCAAAGTTGAAGTAAATGTACAAATATCACTGCTCTATTGCATAACATGTGAAAACTATTTAGGACAACAAAATATAAAATGTACAACCATTTTAATCTTCCACAAAACCAACATAAGTTTATTATAGTGGGTGGAGGTGGGATGAGATTTGACAAACAAAATGAAAATATTTGCGCAGGCAGAGCTCACACAAGCTTGTGTGTGGCTCCACCACTGCATTTAAACATATTTATTTATTATAATTAATTATTCAATCCTTTTTTTTTAAGTGTCGTTTTAAAATATTAACACCAAAATAACGAAGTGTATTTTTGTACATTTTTTCATATTATACAATCATTTTAATCCACTAATATATTCATATTTTTTGCACGCACTTTTTCTTTACAATAAATTTAATATGTTATCTTTATCTTGTAACAAACATTTGTTAGTTACTATCTTTTTCTCCAACAAATTCCTATTTTTTTGCTCTCTTTCTCTCAACAAATAATTGTCAATTTTCTAAATATTGTTATTCTATCTTGTCAAACGAGTCTTCAACTATTTCTCCCTTTTCACCTCCCATCAACCGTTCCAACGAGTCTTCCACTCTTTCTTCCTTTTGAATGTTCATGGAGTCTTTTATTTTATTTTTCTCTCAGATATGTTCTTTTACTTTGCACTTAATCTTTTTAACAATTACTACCAATCTTATTTATGGAATTTTAAGTATTCAAGGAACCATTATTATAGGTAACAAAATTTATTTAAATTTTAAGATAACAAGAACAAAATGTTGTTTAAAAAATCATACAAACTTTGTTTAAAAAAACAAATTTTGGTTTTACAAATATATAGCATTAATTAGTTTTATTAAAAAAGATAAGAGTAATTGACAAATGGTATAATTGACAAATCATACCCTTGAAATACCAAAACGACAGTTAAATATGAACGAAAATCCACACCAGAATGACACTTGAAAAGGAACAAAGAGAGTATAAAAATCAAATTCAAATCAAATCTCAATCATCATCTATCCACTATACATACATTTGAGAATCAAACAAATGTCAAGTTCACATGGACATCTCATATCTCCTATCAAGAAAAGTTGCACGTTATTACTTTGTAAGTTTTAACGCTGCTGCATGCCCAAGACTGAATTCGAACCCAATACCTTGGTTAAACTAGAAGAGACTTGTGTCATCTCATCTGAGCGCTCTTGAGTTCTAATTTTATTTTATTTTATTTTAATATAAGTTAGTATATTTAGTAATTAGCTACCCAATAATATATTTAACTACCACAAATGAGATTATTTGTCGAAAAATTAGTACATATAAAAATATCGATAGATATCATCATATCAACTTGTTTCATAGATGTATTTTGTCTTATTTTAACACTTGATCTCTTAAACACCTACATAGAGATGTTTATTAACGATAAAAACTATCAAAACAACACTCAATATATATTTTTTTCTTGTTTTTTTATATTTGGCACCCTCAGACAAAAAACAAAAATGACTATAGCTTCGCCGCCGATAAAAACCTTTGACTAAAATTTAATTCATATTCTATATTAGACATACAAAAAAAATTGAAGTAAATTGTCTTTACGGCCAAATAACAAAATATCTTTTATTTATAACAATTTATCTAACTCAAGTTGAAAATTAACTACCATTTAAAATATTTTATGTCCAGACTTTATTTACTTTGGGACGAAACATGATAGCCAAAATAACATGAATTTGAAAGATGAATCAACTTATACATATTTGATTATGAGACCTATTAGTTTTTGAGGAGAGAAAAAGTCTTTATTTAGCTATCGTGTAACTAATAGATACGCTAACATTTTTATAGAGAGAACAAGTTAATATCTCTGACTCTGACAGTAAATGAAAGACAAAATTCGTTGAAGGTGCTTTAATTTTTTTATAATAAATAATTGCCTATTATTTGAGAGAACGGACATCCTCAAGTCAGCCTCGTTGAGCAGAGCATTCAAGTTAAAGATATTATTGAATTGTAGATTTGGTAGTAAATGATTACTCCCTCAAGTTTGTGTCTTACGATGCTCACAAACTGTTTGTTGATATGTTCGACTAAAATTCATTTGTGTTGTTTGTCTTAAACGTGTGCAGTGCAGTGCAATTCGATGGAGAGGAAGGGGTGCTTGACTGTGATGCACGGTTGTGTAATTATAACAATGGACGTGGAGCAGCGGGTGTTTAAGGACGGAGGTATCGTTGTTGATCAAGATAAAATCAAAGCAATTGGACATTCCCATCATATTCTTTCTGACTTCTCTCATCTTGCCGATCAAGTTATTGATCTCACCGGCCACATCTTGCTCCCTGGACTCATTAACACACATGTTCATTCTTCTCAGCAACTTGCCAAAGGCACTGCCGATGATGTTGACCTTATCACCTGGTTACACCACCGCATTTGGCCTTACCAATCAAACATGACCGAACACGATTCTTACCTCTCTACTTTACTTTGTGGTATCGAACTCATTCACTCCGGTGTAACCTGTTTTGCTGAAGCTGGCGGCCAACATGTTTCTGGAATGGCCACAGCAGTCCAATTGCTTGGTTTGCGTGCTTGTTTAACCCAGTCCTATGGATTCTGGCCACGGTTTGCCCTCATCCTGGGCCGCTCTTACCACTCATGATTGCATTCAGTCTCAAAAGGACAATTATCACAAGTACAACAATACAGCCCAAGGTTGCATCAGAATCTGGTTTGGAATTAGACAAATTATGAACTCTACTCATCGCTTGCTTCTTGAAACCAAAGATGCTGCTACACAGCTCAAAACAGGAATACACATGGTAGCTAGCTACCTAACTCATCTCTGTTTCTTCTTTACATTGTTACATTACAAGAAGAGATACTTATCACATACTTGTTTACCTTGAGCTTTTACATACATTTTGTTTTTTGCATATTTGTCAGCACGTTGCAGAGCAGAGATACCTTATGAGAACCAACTAGTCGCGGATGTTCATAAAGTTAATCATGGAACTGTTACATACCTGGACAAGATAGCTTTCCTTCAAAACAATCTGTTAGCAGTTCACTCAGTTTGGGTGGATGATAATGAGGTAAATTTTTGCCTCTTAAATTCATCTTTCAACAAAACTCAGTTCATGAATGAAATTTCCGTTCTTTCTTATTTATAATAAATAGTAATGGTGGTATGCAAATAAACGTCCACAATTGTTTGCAAGTATGGACAGATATGAACTTTGTGGATCTAGCTACAAACTTTACTAAAAGTAATCCTTTTACCCCATAAATGTGACAACTTTAAAATGCATAGTTTGCAGTAGATATGCTCAATTCGGTAATGCAGTTTTCCTTGTTGATAACTATCACACTATGTTCCCCACTCCCTGCCCTCCTCATTATTCCTAAAGAGACTAATTGAAAGGAACCTACCAACTTCCTTAAGAAGACTGACCGAAAAGAGAATTCTTGGGGAAGAATAAAGAACAAGAAAAGCTTCTTGAGGTGTGTACCTTTATTGGTAAAGTTTTAGCAACAATCCAACCCAGCTAAAAAAAGTGAGACAAAAAAGGTGTATGAAGAAGCAAAATGAAAGTTAATAGAACCCCAAAATTCAAGATAAAGAGATTGTATTATAATGTAAATGGGTGAGCTTAAGAGCTCTACAACGGTTGTAAAACAGAAAAGGAAATGATAAACCAGGGTTCAGAGATCTCCTACCAGAGCTAAGCTCTTAGACCAAAGAGAAACTCTCCTAACAAATTCTTAACAATAATTCTCAATGGCTGATTCACTCCCAGTTTCCTCTCTTTTATAACCCCATTCACATTACAATCAATGTCACCTCATTAATAATTTTGAATGGATGATTTAATTCCCTTTTCCTCTCCCCATTCACATGACAATTAGTGCCACCTCATCAACTAACTTTTACTCTCTATCACTGGCCCCACTTTGACCTTTCAGGTTCCTATCAGAAAGTATCAATACATACTAAGGGATAAACTGACCTTCCTAGGCTGTGTTTATAAGTTACTGGAATGGCAATTAATCATAGATTAGTGTAAGGAACAATAATTATTACTGCCCAACATTTTCAGATATCTCTTCTTTCAAGGGGAGGGGTCAAAGTATCTCACTGTCCAGCTGCTGCTATGCGAATGCTTGGATTTGCACCTGTTAGGGAGATGCTTGATGCTGGTATCTGTGTCTCCTTGGGAACTGATGGGGCCCCATCAAAGAATCACATGAGCATCGATTCATCTCAAGTTTATACTTTTAGTATCCTTTCTTATTCATTTTTCTATTTTTCCTCACTATTTCTCATCAGTATCCTGTATACAAATATGGATTTTAATGTGAAGAGTTTTTCATTTTCAAAACACCAGTAAAATACACCATGAAAATTTTGATGTAAGCCAATGTACACCAAACCCTCCCCATACCACATAGTGGTGGGAGTCTCATGCTTGAAATGGAAAATGCTAGGCAGTATACTCTATAAAAAAATGCAAGATAAAGTTTACTGGGTGGGAACTTTCATTAATAGATGATATTTGCAGTTGATGAAATGTACCTAGCTTCTCTAATTAACAAAGGACAGGAAGTCTATGCTAATGGAACTACAGATCCAACAGTACTGTCTGCCGAAACTATTCTTAGAATGGTTACAGTTAATGGTGCAAAGTCAGTATTGTGGGATGATGAACTAGGTTCTCTTGAGGTTGGGAAAAAGGTTGGTATTGGTTCCGATTATTTTATTCTCGTTGTTGTTGTTATTGTGGTTTCCTCTTCCTCTTTTAACAAGGACTAACTACTAGATACCTTTTATGTTTCGAAAATAAACAAACTTGAATACCTTTTTTAGTTGGACACAACATCTACTACA
>Ga0315915_1006402_pt1 | contig 14363 bp, 8 predicted proteins | sample MpolbnodulesMG_FD_207738 | JGI IMG/M metagenome (GOLD analysis project Ga0315915, IMG submission 207738) | Medicago polymorpha root nodule microbial communities from Los Angeles, California, United States - branched nodules | ecosystem: Host-associated > Plants > Roots > Nodule | place: USA... | reverse complement strand
TCATCACATATATAATGACCCTTCTAGTCCTAAATGTGGTGCGCCAGTGGAGAGACCTCTTCACACTTTGCAGGATTGTATGGAAGCACTTGGATTTTTCTACATCTCATAACATTTTTGATCATATTTGCTCTAATTGGATTGAAAGCTTGTTTTAAAGAAAGACGACCAACACTCTTTGATTACTTGTCGGTTTATTTGGAAAGCTTATAATGAATTATTCTATGACACCCCTTATTAATCTCATTAAATCAGAGCTCGAAGCTACAGTCAAGAGTTTTGGTTTCTTAAATATTGGCAATGAGTGATTATCCTCATGGCTTCCCCCTCAAAGCAGGTGCGGATCTAGGACAAAGATTTTGGTGTGGTTAAAATAAGTGTAAATTTTTTTGTCCAACAATGTTAAAAACCGTATTATTTCATTTGAAATAACGGTTTTAATAGTTTTATTTGGCCTAGTTTTACTAGTCCAAGTCAATTTGCAACCCTTACAATTGTCAATTGAAACAAAATGAGTCACCAATTTCCTCTAACTTTCCATTCTTATAGACATTCTTCATAAGTAAAAAAAAGATTTTTCTTTGGCGTGGCTATGTATTGGATCCGCCCATGCCTCTAGGTGATTCAGTGAAACTCAATGTTCATGTAGCTCCTTGGAAATCTTGTCTGCTTTTGTTATGGTGGTTTAATTCACAACTTCTTTGATAATTGGTTACACAGGTCATATGATAGTCGTGGTATCACTACTAATATGAATGTTGAATCGCAGACTATTTATTATGGTCTTGAGGAGGCTTGGAGTTGGAGTATCAGATCGCAAATCTGCTTTAATTTTGATTGGAGATAGAGTCCAACCAACACATCCATGTGCTTCTATCATGAATAATATTCAAAAGTTTAAGGATTATCCTTGGGTTTTACTTTTAACCGTTCCTTGAGGGAGGGGAACAATTGTGGACATCGGTTAACAAAATGCGGTTCTAGGTTGGATTATTGCAACGTGTCTTAGAGTCCGTTAAACAAGCTTGTATCTCATCTCAAAAACTAGCTCAAATGACGAGGGTACTCACACATATTTATCCACTCAACAATATGAAAACCTGAGCAACATGAGACTAAAAACAAACTACACACAACTTTAAAACCAGTTATAACACCCACCCTCGCACCTAGCACGGGTCTGAGTCCAATTCTCACATTATAGTCCTTAACCTGGTTCTGATATCACTAATCTCATCCCAAAAGCTAACACAAACGATAAGGGTACCTAAACATATTACATACACTCAACAACTTGGGAATCTCAGCAACGTGGGACAAATAACAAACTACAAACAACTTCAAAACCAACTTCAACATCCACCCTCACGCCTAATGTGGGCCTAAGTCCAATTCCCACATTGCAATCCTTAACCCGACTTTGATACCATGTTAAATGAGTTTGGATCTCATCCTAAAAGTTAGCTCAAAGGATGAGGGTACTTATGCATATTTACACACTCAACATCTCGTAAACCTGAGCAATGTGGAACTAGAAACAAGCTACAAACAACTATAAAACCAACTTTAACAAATGTCCAACTTTTTCTACTAGTTCTTTATTTTTTTATTTTTTTTTCTTTTCTTCTTCGTAAAAAAACTATTAAAATTTAAAATATTGGGACCTAAAATATTGACACTCATGTGAATGGGTGTTCAAATACAAACCGATAAAAAAAAAAAACCGCACAAAACCAAATATATTAGATGTGTTTGCATGCCATTTTGTTAAAACTGCTCGAATTGGATCAAATCTTGGATTGATTTTACAAAATCAAACTGAACCGCACTACATACATATATTTTAATACATATTTCAATTTTTTTATAAGTATTATATATTATAAGAAGCTATTATTTTTTCTTTTTAATTCTTTTAATACTACATATATATGAGTTTAATTTATTTGTTACTATATTATATGTTTTAAAGATAATCAATCACTGTTATGCCGTACTATTCTTTTTATTGCGCTAACGTTTGAAAATTATGAACAATGTTTTTTTTTTATGAAATTTTGATTGCCATGACTATCTATTTCAATGACACCGACAATATAAAAAAATAAAAATAATCTAAATTCTTTTTTTTAACGACACCAACAACAATATTTAGTATAGAAAAAGTTGTTTAATGGTGTAATTGGGATAATGAAAAAGTAAGTATAAATATACTCATTTAGTTTGTTACACTTTTTAAATGGAAAAGAAAAAACTCAGACATACATGTATTCTTATCGTGTTTGTTACATTTTTTTTAATATTTAAATTTATTCTTATCTATTTGTTGCATGTGTTATTTGTATTGAAAATTAAGAGCATTTTTGGAGGAAAAAAAAGTCAGCCCAAAAGAGTTGAAAGATGTTGTTTTCTTTATATATAGTATAAATATGCTATATTTTGTATCAAATTTACTATTTTACCATATTTTTATAAGATTATTATTAATAAAAAAAAGTTACAATTTGTATTTTGGATATCCAAAAACTGATACAAATTAAACTGCATCAAATTGAATTGAATTTTTAAAATTAATCATCCCACATTGAACCAAACTACATATATTCATAATTTTATCTTTAGATAAGATGAATTTTTGTATCAAAATCGATCCAAACCGATCCAAATTAAAACCACAAATCAATCCAAATTAAAACCACAAATCGATCCAAAAAATCCAAAAACCACACAAAACCGAATATTATTGGATGTGTTCGGATGACATTTTGTGAAAACCGCTTGGATTAGATCAAATTTTGGATTGATTTTTAAAACCAAACTAAACTGAACCAAACCGGATACAAATATTTTAATATATATTTCCATTTTTATAAGTATAATATTTTATATTAATCTAGTTTTTTCTTTTTAATTCTTTGAATACTACGTATGAGTTTAATTTAATCAATTATATTTATATTTTGTATGTTTTAAAGATAATCAATCATTATTATTCCGTATTATTAATTTTTCATAAATCTTGTTATATTTTGTATCGAACCTATTATTTTATCATATTTTTATTGCAATTTGTAATTTGGACATCAAAAAATCGATCTAAATTAAACCACATTAATTTGGATCGGATCGGGTCAATTTTTTAAAACTAATCATCCAAAACCGAACCAAACCGCTTATAATTTAATCTTTAGATCAGATGAATTTTTGCCTCAAAACCGATCCAAATCGAACCGCGAACACCCTTATATGTGTTTGAATGCATGTTTTACACTTATTTCTCGAATCCTAACACAATTGTGATTTTTTTAATGGTTAATAATATTTTAACCCATGTAATATAGGTCATTTTCGATTTTACTCCCTGTAAAATATTTTTTTGGAGTTCGTCTTTCTAATTTAAAAATTTTTGGTTTTGGACCTTCATAAATTTTGACTGTACGAAATCGAAGATATGACAGAGGGTAAACTGAAATTTGCTCAAATTAGCAGGGGTGTAAACCTAAATTGGCTCAAATTACAAGGGGGTAAACCTAAATTTTCTCAAATTACCGGGGGGGTAAAATTTTCCATGAAGGTCCAAAACAAAAAAATCTTCAAATTACAAGGATGAAATTCAAAAAAAATATTTTGCAAGGAAAAACCGGAAATGATCTATATTACATGGTGTAAAACACTATTAATCCGGTTTTTAATGCTAAAATTTCAACCTTCTCAATATTGGTGCGTTTTGACGGAAACAAACAAGCACTAATGTGACCTGAACCCTTTCCTTCCTTTCTCCCACAGACATTTTCCCTCCAACTGAGTACTGGAGTGTGAAAAAGAATTGTGTCGTCTCTCTCCGATGAAACCCTAATGGACGAAACCACCACCGCAACCACCACCGCAACCATCACCACCACCGTCACCACTACCACCGATCCAATTCTCAAAGACACCACCACTCTCTGCGAAACCCTCTTCACTCAACTAAACGCCAAGTTCGAAGAATTCTTCTCCGCTCTCCCTCTACACCATCATGAGAATCTCCCTGGGCCCCTTCCGCCTCCGGATTCACGGTTGTCATCACTTGTTGAACATCTTTCTCTCATACTTCGCCGCTCTCTGGTTGTTCTGACACTTCCCTTCTCCGACCAGGAATTCCTCATCAACAAATGCCGCTTCATTCTCAGCATTCTCAAATCCTTCCTCTCCGTCGATATCACTCAACTCACCGAAGGAACCACCGTCCTGCTACTTCGCAACTTTCTCTCTCATGTTCAATTCGAACTCTCTGATTCTTACCGTCCCTTTCTCTGTACCGTGCTTGAGGTAGGACCAAATTCATGTTTAATAGAATTGGGAACATTTTTCAAATATTCATAATTTTAGTTATCTATTTGAGATTTACTCTGTTTATTTTTCTTGCGATGATGATGATGATGATGATGATTATTTTCTGCTAATAAGATTAGATGAACGAATACAACTCTTCTAATACGAGCAATTATGTAGAAGTCTTCTAGTGTTTGGAACTACAATGAATTTGAGAGGGAAATGTAAGAAAAGAAGAAGTTAGTTTTGGCTCCGTTTGGAAAGGAAAAAAAAAAGCTTATAGCTGATGACTTATAAAGTAGCTTATTGCTGATACCAGATAAGTTAGCTGATTGAATTTGTAATGTTTGGTAAAATTAGAGTTTGAAGTAGCTTATAAAGATGAAATGACAGAAAAATGTGCATTTAATTAATTAATTTTTTTTCTAATTAAGAATGTAGGGGTAAAATTGAGATAAAAAGTGGTAATCAATAAGCTACTTGAATTAGCTTATCAAAAACCGCTATAAGCTCTTGAATATAAGCTCGTGTAAAATTGACAGTTACGAAAAGGATCTTTTTTAATCATACGAGCTTATAAGCCATAAGCTCAAATTTACGTCTTACCAAACAGACCCTTTGTTTCATTGCTCAAGTTTTTTTTGTTTCAGTTTGAGTGGACATCTATGTGATATTGGTATTGATGATTGCCATAGCTTATCTAATTTTTTCCCCGAGTTATCTGATATTCTGAAATTTGTTAGTATGCTTAGTTCTGTGAATTTTATACAATATTAAATGTGTATAGGATTCTAACTAGAGTTGTATTCGTTCATCTAATCTCGAAAATGTTATTCAAGGTTTTTGCAGATGAACTTTTAAGACATCAATCATTGAGAATGCATCTTATGAGGGCTGATTTAGCAGCTTCTTCCAACGGTGAAAAGATGTTTGTGTGCCGATCCACCCATTGTGATATTGCTAGTGTCCTGGAGGTGATATCCGTGCATTTTATCCTGTCAGTCTCTAATGAGAAAGCATTTGAGAATTTCATCAGCAGATTATGTTTACATTGCGACAAAGATTTTAGATTTCCTCAACTTGGACTTGAACCTGCCATGGCATTGCTGCTTGACCCTATTGTATATTCTGCACCAAAGATATTCCAGGCACATGTAATTTCATTGGTTTCTGAAGTTATTGGCTCTGGCTTATCTTCTGAGAATTTTTCTCAAGATGTGGGCTTCTACTTGATGGCATTTCACAAATCTGTCAGCTTGTACTCTATTCATGTGGCTAGCTTGCATATGGATGGTTTTTACATCGAACCGAATTGTGCCTATAATGTATCCCTATTCAAGAGAGGTCATCCAACTTTTGAATCGTATATTCAGGAAGGAACAAGTAACAGATTAAATCAAGTCTTATCAAAATCAAATAATTCATTGGACTCCTTTCAGTGCAAAATGTCATCCAAAACAAAAGCCAATCTTTTGGCCGAATACATCAAATATATGAAAGGGAGGCATTACATATTTGCTGATTCATGCCGGGATAAGGCTGCCTCATTCTTAGATTACATAATCCATCGAACTTTCTCTCAAGATGCAGCTGGAGATGTACTGTATGTAAAGCAAAATACTAGTGCTGAAGCCATTTCGCTTCTTGCGTCCATATTGAAGTTAATGAGTGTTTCGCTGTTACTTGCAATTAAGTGTCTAAGTAACAGTGGTGATTCAGGTTGTCTGAAAACAATGGGAAGTTCCTCTGTGCGTGATGAATATGATTTCTTGATCAGCATCATCAACCCTTTTCAACAACTCAAATTTTGTTTACCCATTCAGACTTCACTGTATGATATGATGAAAAATCCGCAATCAAACTACAAAGTCTCCAAGTCGATGCTTGTGCACTTTTCAGGCTTGCTATCTTTAAGTTTTTACAATGGTTTTGATGTGTTAGCAAGGGGGTGTATATCTGTAATGATGGCACTGATGTCTATGTTTATTTTTGAAGAGGGAGATTTAGTTGATTTAGGGTCACTCAGGGGTCTGCCGTTGCAATCTTGCTCGTCTGAGATTTCGCTGTATAAGAGTGGAAAGGTCAGTTGTGCTTTCAATTCTCATGCACTTCTTAAATTAAGTCTTGCTTATATTTCATGTCTAAATCATTGGTGCAATGATGCAGGGGGCTGGGAAAAAACAACGTATATATAAAATTGCAGCAGAGTTTAGTAGAATTCGAACACGTAATTTAAGGTATGTATTGTGTCTAATTCTCTGTGGTCTTTGCGTATGCTGTCTTAAATGAGTTAAATATTCTCAATTTTCTATTTACTTGTTATCGATTCATTCAGCCCTTCACCAGCCACCCGTGCTTGCTCAAATGCTACTAGTAAGAGAATACACTTGTAGGGTTTGAATTTTATTTATTTATTTAAAACCTGAAGTCTCATGTTCTTTCATGAAGCTACGAGATATTTAGAAATTCAAAGTATTACTCTTTATTTCATTGGATTATATCATATTCACTTTCATTTTTCTTGCAACTTGGGGTTTGTTTATACTTTGAAATTACTTGCATCGGCTTGTTAAGCTGTATTATCCATGATTTTAAGGTTTTCTCGAATACCTGTCATAAGTCATACCTAGCAGCTTGTAATTATTTTATCAGTCTAGCTCCAGTTCAATTAAACTGGACAAAAGGTCCAGGGTTTGATTTCTGTCAGTGGTCCCTTTTATGCAACCGCTGTAATTTCGGAATGAGGCAACCTCCCCTCCCTAACTTTTATCTACCCTGCAGAAAAGTATCATTATGCATCCAATCATATAAATATAAACCTTGCTGAGATAAAGTGGCATACACTAGTTAAGGAATGAAAAATAGAATTTTGTTATTGAAAAATGTGGTATTTATGCATGTTTGTTTTGAGAATTTGGGATGAGAGAGGTACAAAAGAGGGAAGAAGCGAAGAGAGATGGGCTTTCTCCTGATTGGTTTAGGCGATCTGCTTCAGCGATAGAAACAAAGCAGACAATTTTTTTTCGATTTTTGCATTCTTTTTATGGATGCAAAAAAAATGATGACAAACAAATTGACACATTTGCAATTATCTAAACACCCTTATTGATTATCACTGCCAGAAGAAAGGAACTCGCTTGTTGCTTAGACCCATCTCGCTGTATTAAAATAGTCCTTGGATATTGAGTGTCTCTAGAAATTTAATAATTCTATATTTGTAATTTTTGTTTATTTTTTCCATTTCTGATTTTTGGTTATTTGTTTCTTTTTTATTCTAATCTTTTCAGTGGGACATGCCTTTCTTCTATATGTACAATCAAATTTAGAAATTTTCCAGCATTGGATACAAAGATCCCTCCCCATTTTTTTTTTTACTAATATGTTGTCCAATGAAAAACATTTTCTTTCTTTTCGCTTTTTACTTTTCTTTTTTCTCATCTTTCTCACATTTCTTATACTGTACAATACAGCAAATATATTATATTTCTCTCTTCTCACTTTCTTCTCACAACAAGCAAACAAAGCATTAATGTTACTGTTGCATGAATACTGCATTTTTTGAAAATGGTTTTCTTTCTTGACTCCTTGATCATAAAGGAATCTGTTGACATGATCCAAATTTTTAATAAAGTAGACTGGATGGTGTTGAGTAAATGAAAATCCAATGTTGAACTTTAATGCCATTACTCTTTAATGCTATCTTTTGGTCCGAAGACTCTGAACCATCTTATGTTTTTCAGAAAGGATTCCATAGTAGCGGAAGGATCTGAGAAGACCTGCAACGGGGAACTGTATCTTGATTGCACATTATCCAAAAATGTACCCGATTATGTTGAACTTGCAGACTTCATTGTGTGTAGGGAGGAGAAAGATTATTCCAGCTGGTTGAATAAACGACAAATATACAGAAGACGGAAGTATCATAAAATAAGAGGCTCAAAGAAGTTTAAGAAGGAAAGAGTGTGGAAGTCTTTGAGATTGAGAAAATTAGTAAGATTTTGAAGCGAGCATACGATGGATCTGATTTACGATCTGTCCCATGTATGTATAGATGTTAACATACTAGTATAACCATTAGGTTCAAATATTTTCCCTTTTTGTTTCATATAGAAGTACAGAACATACACTAATTCTTCCACTGTATATGAGAAAGTGTCGTAGAGTTGAAATATCTATATTTAACTTAATTTGCAGGTAAACCTATAACTTTGAGGAGAAAGGGGCAGCCATATTTTTTTGGGTTAATAGGTTTTTACCCCTGTAATATAGGTCATTTTCGGTTTTCCACCCTGTATTTTTATTTTGATTTACCCCCTTGTAAAAAAAATTGTCTTGATTTACCCCCTAATAGCCAAACAAAAATGAAAATTTCTTGAAAAAAATAAATAAATTGGTTTTTGTTTGACCTATTAAATTTTTTACAGGGGGTAAATAAAAAAAAAAAATACGGGAAAAAACTGGAAATGACCTATATTACAGGGGGCACAAAGTCTCTCTGGCACAAAGTCTCTCTGAAATCAACTGTCTTGGCTAATCTATAAACTTAATTTACATTAATCTCTTTAATTGTACATACGTAAACTAAATTTACACTAACTTCTGTAAACTGAAATTACACTAACCCTCTTATATGCATACGCAAACTTAATCTACATTAACCTAAATTGAACATAAGTAAACAGAATTCACACTAACCTCTTATATACATACGTAAGCTTAATTTACATTAACCTAAATTAAACATACGTAAATTGAATTTACATTAACATAGATTGAACATACGTAAACTAAATTTACACTAACCTCTCTGTAAACTGAAATTACACTAACTCTCTTATATAAATACACAAACTTAATTTACATTAACCTAAATTGAACATAAGTAAACTGAATTTACACTAACCTCTTATACACACGTAAACTTAATTTACAATAACCTAAATTGAACATAAGTAACTGAATTTACATTAACATAAATTGAACATACGTAAACTAAATTTACATTAACCTACACTAACCTCTCTTATAGATACGTAAACTTAATTTACACTAACCTCTCACTAAGTGAAATCAAATTGCGGTTAACACATGCATATCTGATACTAAAACAAACAACAAACAAATAGAAACTCTTAGAAAATGAAATTCATGAAATTTATGAATAGAGTATAGATCAATGACAAAGATGTTGATTCAGATCTTGGTTGCACATCTATGGTGATTTGTGGATGAAAGGGGGCGAGGGTTCAAAATGATCATAAAAGATGGGTTTTTAGAAATTTACACGAAGAGGGTAATTTTGGTATTATTGTAAAATTTTAAATAAATTTGGGCGTAACTAAAATTATATGAGGTGAGACTAGCAAGAGTCTAACATGAAAAGAGATAATATTTGTCCGGTGAGCATAACTCAGTTGTTATGAACATCACATTGTATATGTAGGGGCAGAGGTTGCGGTTCGAACCCCAAACTTTTCACTTATTCACTGCAAGGGTGAATTCCTAACCATTAGACTAGTCGACAAAAAACAATATTTATTCATTCAAATTGGTATAGTACATCAGAATCAAAGACAAATTTTACATAACTAAAAATATGTCTTTATTTATAAAAAAATCTCTAGAAATTATTGAACAATGTTCATGCACAAACAATATAAAATTTCTTATAGATTAGTTCCTAAAATGTCTCTACAACTACGTAGCATGATTTGATCATTTGATGAAATATATGTGTAAAAATGTTTTACGATGTCAGTATATTCGGATTAAATCCTAAATCATTAAATATTCAAGAATTTGTAATAGAATTCCTTTTGTTCATGTGAGAGAATTTGCAATAGACTTCCTGAGGTGTTGTTTTCTTAGGCTAGAGGACTTGCGTCCCCTTTCTGCTTCATGGTCCAGGGTGTGGAAACTTCAAAATGATTCTTTGTTTCGATGATTGTGCATGACAGGTTACCCAATAATTTATTGAGATTCAATCATCACATATATAATGACCCTTCTAGTCCTAAATGTGGTGCGCCAGTGGAGAGACCTCTTCACACTTTGCAGGATTGTATGGAAGCACTTGGATTTTTCTACATCTCATAGCATTTTTGATCATATTTGCTCTAATTGGATTGAAAGCTTGTTTTAAAGAAAGGCGACCAACACTCTTTGATTACTTGTCGGTTTATTTGGAAAGCTTATAATGAATTATTCTATGACACCCCTTATTAATCTCATTAAATCAGAGCTGGAAGCTACAATCAAGAGTTTTGGTTTCTTAAATATTGGCAATGAGTGATTATCCTCATGGCTTCCCCCTCAAAGCAGGGGCGGATCTAGGACAGAGATTTTGGTGTGGTTAAAATAAGTGTAATTTTTTTTGTCCAATAATGTTAAAAACCGTATTATTTCATTTGAAATAACGTTTTTAATAGTTTTATTTGGGCTAGTTTTACTAGTTTAAGTCAATTTGCAACCCTTACAATTGTCAATTGAAACAAAATGAGTCACCAACTTCCTCTAACTTTCCATTCTTATAGACATTCTTCATAAGTAAAAATAAAAAAAACTGGGGAAAAAAACCGAAAATGACCTATATTACAGGGGTTAAAGACTTATTAACCCTTTTTTTTTTTATTGAAACAAAAAACGTTGCGAGTCAGCGCTGTCAATAGCTCGCTATAGCGGCGTAGTGGAGCAACAAGAAAATGCTACGGTTATGAAAAAACATATATTTACTTGACAAAAGTGTAAAAATCATTAAATAAAAAACAATTTAACTATATAGATGGGTCAAAGTACAATGAAAGGTTTAAAATATGTATATTGTTTGTTGTTTGTTGTTTTGGTGTGAGAGTATTAGTATAATATTGGATATGGACTAAGCGAAAACACGAGCTTAGTAAGTTTAGTTTCTTTTGTACAATTGGATTTTAAAATTGAAAATAGAAAGCCTAACCAAATTCAATTTTCTTGAGTTTGGTTCGATTTTTGGACCGGACTAGAAAAGATCAGGAGTAATTTTCAATTTGATTTGGTTTGATTATTTGGTGTCATCAATTTTGTCTGAACTACTTACACCCCTTAATTGTACCATAGTTCAATCACTTCAACCTCAATGCAATCAAGTTCAACTAGAATCAATCATCAATGTGATTTTCAACCTCAATGCAATCAAGTTCAACTAGAATCAATCATCAATGTGATTTTTTTAGAGGTGCGTTGGGGATTATTTTGTTTTGGTGATGGTGCCGTGTTTTTGGTTTGGTTGGGTTGTCAAGCGTTTTTATTGTGCCTGGTTTTTGGCATGTGTGTATTGTGTACTGGGGTGCGGTGTTCCCAAGATTTTTGTATTCTTTGGGTTTTCTGTTGTGTTGTTCTTTCGGTTGTAAATTTGGTGCAGCCGCATATATACGACACTGATTTTTGCATCTCTTTTTCATAGCCTCCCATGTTCTCCTTGTGCGGGGATGGCCTTATATATATGATTTGATGATTAAAAAACAATGGCAATAGCATCCGAAAATCCCACACACACAAGTGGATAAGTCAAGGTTTGAATTAAGGTCATGGTGTTCGACGTATCAACTTCAACATTTTTTGTCACTTGAGCTAGGACTTGTGGACAATTGATTTCGATTTTTACACTAATAATAATTCCCGTGAGCATAACTCAGTTGGTAGGACAATGCATTATTATATGCAGTGGCCGGGGTTCGAACTCCGGACACTCCACTTATTCACCTTATAAGGTGAATTCTAGCCACTAGGCTACCTGACCAAAAAAAAAATAATGGAATATATACTTGCAAGTGAATTGTATATAACTTTTACACTAACAATAGATACAATAAAAAGTTGTTCAGAAATCTTAGCTCATTGACAAAAATATGAAAAATGTTAAGTCGGATGTTGCGACCCGTATATCAAATCCTGATTCCTCCACTTATGTGCATGTTTTCAATAGTCGTTGTCATTTCATCTATCTAACAAAAATTACAAAAAAAAGTTACATAATTACTTTTTATTTAAAAACTATTAAATATAAAATCATAGTTGAATGTAAATATAGAAAATTATATTTGTGCACCCATTTTGTGAAAGGCAACCATCTCTCATATTCTCAATTTGTTCTTACTCTCTTTATTGCTTTCGTTTTTGTGTTAATATTTTACGTTTCTTTATATATTTTTAGTTGTTCCATAAATTATCATAAAAGTGGTTGTTCTAGTATCACATCTCCAATATAAAATAACTTTGCACCAAAGTTTCGTGTCCATTAATCTCCTAAAATGTTCTCACAATGACTACGTAATTAGTATTAAATAATTTGGTTAATTTATGTAAATTTAATATTAATTTATATGCATCATAAAGCTTTACACATAAATATTATCTTTCTCCTAAAAAAGAGTTTTAAGCGTAAATACAAATGAAATTCATGTAAATTTTAATGAATTTAATTAAAATACTATGTTAGTGTAAGCGACAATCAATTAAAATCAATCTTTAAGACACGTGCATCTAAGTATTAAAAAATGAAAAAATCAAATAAAATCCGGACTCGTAACTTCCTTCACTCCACCTTTAGTTTTTTTTTTTAATTATTTTTTTAAACATTTTTTATTCAATATCTTTTTTATCTTTTCCTCCTTTCACCTTTAATGCCTATTTTTCATGGTGGCTTGAATGATATGTTTCAATATTCTCTCCGGCACTTGTCATGGCAACAAATCCAATAGTAGAATGTTTTAGTTAGGGGTGTTCGCGGTGCGGTTTGGTTTGGTTGTAAGGTTAAAAATCATCTGAACCGCAAGATAAAAAAGTATGCGGTTTGGTTTGGTTTGGTTATGTTGACTTTTAAAATGAAAATCGAACCAACCAAACCAAATCAATGCGGTTTGGATTGGTTCGGTTGTTGCGGTTTTTTGCGAGACAATATAACTTTTTGTTTTCAACGCTAAAATCAAGTTAAAAGTTAAAATCAACTTATTTTAAACAATGTTTCAAATTTGATCCAACATTACAATTTTATTTTCATCCTCCCATCAACATAGACCAAATTAAAAACATGGACCAAAAAACAGTTATTTCGATAAGAAATGCAAAAGTCTAAGATTTTATTACTCTCTATAAGTTCACATTGAGTTTCTATTCAAGATATATCTAGCATAAACATATATGTAAAAGTCCAAGAATAGTTAAATTAAAGTACGTAAATACAAGTTTAATATCAAAAACATAGAAAAAACTTAAAAAGAGGAACAATATGTCTTGGTCAAAAAAAAAGAAGGGAAAAAACATGTCATTCTATAAAATTTCTCATTGAATTTTTATGAGTACTAGGTTTGTGACCTAAGTTTAATTAGTGTTTTTCTTATGAGTACTAGGTTTGGTTCGGTTGCTAAAAGAAAAACCGTAAACCGAACTGAACCATGCGGTTGAGTAAAAATATGATCTGAATAAATCCGAACCAAATGCGATTTTCGGTTTGGATTGGTTCAGTTTGCGTTTTTTCAATTGGGTTGGTTCGATTTTGAACACCCCTAATTTAGATCAATATGAATCTCTTCATTAAAAACAAAGCGTAAGAAATTTGTAAAAACATAGGGCTATAGCACAAATGACAACATCAATTCAAAATTTCCAAGTTAAGATTACTTTTTTTCATGCTCTTTGAGTCTTATCTAATGCTCGCTATCTATTGTTTTGACAATGATCCAACAAAATTACCAAAAAAAAACAACCTTTATCATGAATTTAAGAATTCTGCTCTTCCCCCAGCATATTTTGCTCGCGCCCAACATGTTTTTCAAATATATCCCTGCGTGAGTTAAGTCACGCAGCGTGACTTAACTCACGCACCTTATAAGCTCTGCGCGACTTAAGTCACGCACCACTGGCCTGTGCGTGAGTTTCACGCACGTTGATCAATGGTCAGAGCTGAAGAACAAACGTTTTTCTCACTTTGGTCAGGTTTTCAACATTCAATTTACACGTTCTTAACCCATTATACACGTTTTTTACCACATTAATGGTGTTTATAACCTATACTG
>Ga0315915_1006397_pt1 | contig 14372 bp, 9 predicted proteins | sample MpolbnodulesMG_FD_207738 | JGI IMG/M metagenome (GOLD analysis project Ga0315915, IMG submission 207738) | Medicago polymorpha root nodule microbial communities from Los Angeles, California, United States - branched nodules | ecosystem: Host-associated > Plants > Roots > Nodule | place: USA... | reverse complement strand
CAATTTTAAAGATGCAACTTTAATATCGTAACACGTAGTTAGCGTACACAAAAAAAAAAAACTACTATCAATAAAGGTACCGCTAATAATAAAAAAAAAAAACTGTTATGAGAGAGGAAACCGTTAGGGCGGTTGGGGCTTTCAAAAAAATGTTTTAGTCATATATTTCATTTTTGGAAGCAACAATATTTCAACAAAAATAGAAGTGGCATAGTGGTTATAGTTGTAAACGGTAAGCATATGGTACCTGGTTTAATTTCTTGCAAGCTCTTTTTTTCATAAAAATTACTCAGAACCACCAAAAAAGACGGGATCAGGATCAGGGCAAACTTTTCAGAACTGTTTAACATTTATATTTATATATATTAAGATGGTGATTATTTATACATTGAATCCAAAGGATGGTGCTTCAAACCTCCTATGATTTATGTTTATCTTTTCTTTCTAACGTTGTATCATGTTTACATGTATGGCGCAAAAAAAAAATGTTTACAATGTATGGCAAATTTATATTTTGGAACATCGTTCTTTTACCTTTGTTCAATGAGCGGTAGCGGAGCCAAGAAAAAAAGTTCACGTTGACTATTAAAATAAACATAAAATTAAAGTTGTATCATTGAGTACGAGTTGAAATGACAAAGTTTGACTAAGAAGTTAGAGTGGATACTTAAAGAAAATGAATTACATATAATACAATTGTTAATCGAGGAAATTTCAGTTGACATGACAATATACGAGAGATTTAAACCGATACAAATTTGAAAGTTTATGAGCCTCTACTAACCAACCAAGTATAAACGTGACAAAAAATCAGGAATGCCACTTTTGAAAACACCAATAACTAAACTGTTGAAAAATGGTTTAAAGTCTCCCAAAATAGATTTATAATTTTGTTTTTGGGTGTGCCACTATACCACTTTGCAGATATTTGGATCTACCGAAAACTAAAACCGACACAAAATTATATAAAATCTTGCAAATTGAACCTATAGTCGTTAATTTTTTAATTTTTTCGGGCGGGTCATTGTCTTTCTGGGTGTCCGGGTGGGTCGTGGCCCACCCTAGCTCATGAAGGGCTCCATCTCTGCAAGTGAGGAATTTGAGTTTGAACTCTGACCCTTGTAATGTCTTTAGGTGTTTGTGGCGCGGTTTGGTTCAATTTTGAGGTCAAAAGTCAACCAAACCGCAATATAAAAATATGAGGTTTGATTTGGTTCGGTTGACTTTTAAAATAAAATCCAAATCAAACCAATTCAGTTATGGTTTGATCGGTTGATGCATTTTTTTTCGATACCATACAATATTTTGTTTCAAACAATAAAATCAAATTAAAAAACTAAAACACAACATATTTTCATCAATGTTTCCAACAATATTTTAAATTTCATCCAACAGTGTTTTCAACTACATAAATCAAATTAAAAACTGGACAAAAAAGAATTTATTTTATAAGAAATGCAAAAGCCTAAGATTTTATCAATATCTAAAAGTTCAAATAACACATAAATACATTTTTAAATAAAAATCAAAGAAGAAACTTAACAAGTGAAAAAAAAAAAGTCTTTTATAAAAGTTCCTATTGAGTTTCTATGATTATTGATCTATGTGACATATGTTTAATTAATGTTTTTCTTAAGTTGTGGCTTGGTTTGGTTATGTTCAGTTGGTTAAATAAAAACCACAAACCAAACCAAATCGTGCGGTTGAGTAAAAAAGTGGTTCAAATATATCCGAGCAAATTACGATTTTTTGCAGTTTGGGTTGGTTCTGTTTGCGGTTTTTATATTAGATTGGTTCCGTTTTGAACACACTTAGTAATGTCTTTCATTCAAAATAGTTTTAAAATAAAATATCATTTTCACATAAAAAAACAAAAATCATTTTTAACTTTAACATAAAGTAATGGGATGTGCCGGTTTTCATCGCAATAATTCACATGATGACCCTCCAAGGCTAAAACCGTACAATATTATGAATTCTTTATTGAAATAGTTTTTCATGCAGTACAATATAGCTATAAAAACTAAGATTTCAATGTCCTGAAGCTGACTTATTAAGTAAAAATTAAAAATGGTGTGCCTACCAGAAGATTCTTCGACAAACCTTTCACACAAGTTTTGTAACAAGATATATCGTAGTCAGACTACTATGCTACCCAATGGATGAGGGATAAAGATACTCTCTAGTCTATAATTGTAGAAAATGGATCCTCTCCTTTATCAAATAAAAAGAAAAAGACAAAGAAAATGGATCTTCTCTATTTTCTCTTTTCATTTTTTCCCAATTACTAAAATTTTGGAACGATTTAGAATGTATAGATGATAATATTTGGATCTTCCCTTATTAGGAGAACAATTTCTATAATTTCATCTTGAAATTTACCGACCTCCATTAGTTTGAATTATCCTCCAACTTTACTAATGACTAATCTTTGTTAGAAGATTTGACGGACCATCTTTAATAAAATCTTTAAAGATATAAAGGAAATGTAGAGTGATGCAAAGTAACAATATTAAAATTGTCAAAATATTGATGAGAAATCATTAGTTTTTTTATTAATATATAAGAGTAGTTTAATTCGTAATGCTATACACCCAATCTTGGCGATTGAGCACTGTTATTTGAACATAAAAATTCAGACACGTTATATGATATGATATCTCATATATTTATCTCTACTTTACTTTTTATCTTTTACAATTTACACACATCTCAAAAATATAAAAAAAATGCCGTATTGGACATAAAAATGCATTTCTCTTAGCAATTCCAGTATGCTCTCATTGATGACAAAAATAACATCAGATTTGTTGCAATATTAAATTACAATAATAAGTCATAAGCAAAAATGACCAAAAATGCAGTATGGGTGATCAAAATTTTATATTTACAAAATGAGTTTAATGGTAGTTGGTTGATAGTTCAAAACAATTTTGCACACGCAACTAATCAAAATATTTAGAATCGTCACATCAATTAATGTTTTTAATTTATACAGCAATTCAAAATATTTTAATTAGTTGTGTGTACAAAATTGTTTTGAATGGTAAACCCACCATCATTAAATTCTTAAAAAAAATAGAGACAATAAATACATTTAACCCTAATAACAAATAGCATTACCTCTGCGGCTCTACCCTCCACCTGCCTACCATATGTGGTCTCTTTGTCATACCAAAGGGACGGAAAGAAGATATGTCCCTCAACGGAAACATGGGTCAACCCAAGTCCCAGCTGAAAACATTTAATAATAATAAAACTTTTCTCTTTAAATATAAAATATATAATAAATTCTACTTATAAAAAGAGGAAATCGGAATTAATTTTTTCCATTCACACGAGAGAATACTTAAACCTGGACCATTGAATAAAAGGAATCGAGATGTAAAAAAAAAATGAGAGAAGAAGTTTAAGGGTGAGATTCATGAGAGTACATTCTCCACAAGCTGGGTACTTCAAAAAATATTAAAACATGAGAAAGTGGTGTGACATTAAATGATTGAATATTGAGAATTGAATAGTGAGTACATGAGAAAGATGGCTAGACATTAAACATGAGAAAAGTTATATCCAACAAAATTATGAATATTGTTCAATAAGCCTCTCAAAATTGTTCACCTATTGTGTTGTAACTTTAATTACATATGAACTAAGTTAGTCAAGATGAAAGTCGTATATCTTCTATGACTCATGTTCAACCTCGGACCTATTAATTTATTTACAAGTCTTACGTTATTTTTAAAATAAAATAAAAGCTTCACTATAAAATTTATTTTAGACTTTTAACTTTTTTTTAAGGGATCACCTTTAAATATGCTGAGCCCCAAAAAAAAAATTTGGCAACCACTATAATAAGGACAAATAATTAACGTAAGGGTTAATTAAGTTTTTAGTTCATAAAAATATTCACGGTTTTGTTTTTAGTCCCTACAAAATAAAATCACACTTTTTAATCTCTGTGACATTTTCCTTAAGCATTTTAGGGACCAAAAATATTGATGGAAATTTTTTACAGGGACTAAAAATGCTAATGGAAAATTTTTATAGGGACTAAAAATGCTGATGAAAAATTTTATAGGGACTAAAAAGTGTGATTTTATTTTATAGAGATTATAAACAAAATTCTGAATATTTATAGGAACCATTTACTTAATTAACCTTAACGTGTAAATAGAAATACAAAATATGTATCAGTATCAACTTGGCGTGCATTGTATATAAAGTCCACAAAATTGCATGTCAACATTACATACTCATCCCGATTCAAGGGATTGGATTACTTCCTTAGGAGTAGTAGTTAGCAAAGATGACATGACCCTCAAGTTTAAGAAACCTCCAAGCCATACCTTACTTCAATATTGAGCATAAAATCTCCTTGCTTATGCTAGAATGATATAAAAACGGTTTCATAATTAATGGCATCACAATGCAACAAATTAAGGGAATTAATATGGCGCATAGTAATACATCCTCTGATTCTGATGATGAAATTGGCAAATCACAAGCAATGATATTTCCGCATGAAAAGCCACTTCATGAAATTCTTGGTGGAGGAAAAGGTACACCATTATTTCATCTTTGTCACTTTCTCATACATTTTATTTATTATTTGATTTGGACATGTAACAAAATAGTCCCCACCAAACAAAAATAGCATGAAGGAAAATGAAAGTTAACAAAAGGAATAGGATACATATTTGACAAGAAAAATTACAAAGCCATATACACAAAAATAAAATCATTCTCCTTAATTTCTTAAATTGTATCTTACTCTATGGTAAATACTACTTAGTTTATTTCCCTTGTATTTTGCCAGAACACATGAAGGTTAGGCTTGAAAAAAAAGTTACTAATCGTTTTTTCACTTATTTTTTAGCATTAAACTAATCATATTGCTTAGATAAAATTTTGAGACTCAATGAATTGTTCATAATGAGTTGGTTGATAAATGTGTAGTGGCTGATGTGTTATTATGGAGGGACAGAAATGTATCAGCTGCGTTTTTGCTTGGGATAACATTAATTTGGTTCCTATTTGAGGTTGTTGAGTACAATATTGTGACACTTCTATGTCACATTTCCATCACCACAATGCTTGTGATATACCTATGGTCTACACTTGCAGATATCTTGAAATGGTACACATTTAACTTTAACACTCATAACTGTGAATTAATAAAATGTAAGGTAATTTTGCTCCACTTGCATGCATATATGTTGCCAAAAAGTACTTATAGTCCGGACTCAATTAAGGACTCACTTTTGCATCAGTGTTACCATCCTGCCATTATCTTATTTGCCTCAATAAGTCATTTTGAACACACGAGCTAATAACTTTGAAGGGAATTTTTGTCACTTTGTGTTATATGTAAATGCTTTTATTAAGGCACAAGTTAGCTTTTTCCATAAACTAATTAGAATGATAGTGGTATATTTCTTTACTCTCCTTACATACCAAATGACATTTTTAAATTTATCTACTTTACTACATTTTCTTTGCCTATTAAATTGTATTTTTCAGGAATGGTCCGCAGTTCCTAGAAACTGTTTTACAAGAATCTTTCTTCCAAGAGCTTGCTTTCATTGTCCACAGAAGATTGAACCAATTACTACGAATGTTCCTTCACATATCGTGTGGAACAGACCTACCGATATTTCTTCTGGTATCACATATCACAAATACTAACACTTTATTGGACTCTAATTCTCAATCAATACACTGAACTTGACCTCTCTTTTTAAACTTATTTTCACAGATCATTGTTTGCCTCTATATATTGTCAGTGATTGGAAACTGCTTCAACTTTATCAATTTGCTATATATTGGTAAGAATTAACTTCTACACATTGCTATTAAAAAAATGAATTAAGGAAGAGGAAATTACGAACATTTTTTATTCTTAATTTTAGTAACTAATTCAATTTTTCTAATTGATTTGTTATTATTACCAATAAATATGTGTACTAAGTTGTCCTCTTTATGGTTTATAAGGTTTTCTTTGTGTACAAACATTGCCAATTGTTTATGATCGATATGAGGAAGAAATTAACAATCTGGCTGGACATGTCATAGTAGATCTGAGGAGAAAATATAGAAGGTTTAAGAAAAGTTATCTCAACAAAATTCCCCGAGGACCAGTGAAGGAAAAGAAAATCACATAGACAATTATTTTTAAATTGAATCACTTGTGTGAGTAGAGCATCTAATGTAAACTTTATAGACAATATGATCCATATAGTATTGTAATAAATATAAAGTTTCTATTGGATATTTTCACATGCTATATATATGGCAATGGGGATGATATATGTACAAAAATTGGGATGATGGAATACGACTTTTTTTCTTTTGAAAAACCCAAGCACCTACAAAAAATTAAATAGAACAAAAGTTTCTTAAACATTAATCTTACTGTTAATCACTTCACATATTATTTTAAGTGGTGGGAATGAAATTGTCACTTAATCACTTTTTTTAGTGTGAATTGAGTATCATTAACACTATCTGTCTAAAGAGATTCTTACGAGTAGGAATCCTATCCTAAAAAAGTTGCCAAGAGAAAACTATCACATTTAAAGGAGCCCAAGAGTTCCACAACATATTCAAGGAGTCAACCTCCTAAACATCTCAGTATAAAGAATCTTAGCAGAAGAAATCATATCACCATTCAGACAATTGAGAAGACCTCTTAGAAGGTTCAACTTCCAAACAAACAAAACAAGACATGCATCCATAGTTAAGTTGCAATTTTGATCCTTTTGTCAATAACTTTTATTAAAAATAATTCTACTAAATTCTTCTCTCACTATTTAATTTATTAAATTTTTTCTAAATTCTCTTATAATATATTTTCATGAAGTGAATTAAAGGGAATGCTATATTTTGGTGTAGTTTTCTCTCTTCAAATCTTACCCTTTATTTTGTTTACAATTTTATTACTTTTTCACCTAATAAAATATTTTAGTGTTATCGTAATTTTAAATGGATCTCTTCAAAGACACTTGTTAAAGATTTAAAAATAAAAATAATTTATAAATTTTATGTAATTAAAACTACTTCTTAAACTTTTAATGTGTTTTCCTCAAGAAAATAAGAACTTTTAACTTGTTGAATGAATCATTCCCACTGTAAGTGTCATAAGAGCATTTGTTAGGGTATTTGCTAAATTTTTTTCATTTTAAATTTGAATCAAATCAAACTTAATCTAATATTCGTCATTAAAATTTTAAATCAAATCCTTGTTCAATGTTTTTTTAAATCAAATCAAATTTTGTACGGTACTATATATTTTGAGAAAATATGTACACGCAAGAATGAATATAATTAGAAAAGGCAAAAAAATCAACATTTGAAATCCGCCATGGACACAAAGCGAACTTCGTGATAAAATAAACAGACATTTCAACTACTCGCTAAGAATGAATATTTATGTAGATTTAATTGTATCGGGCACCCATGGATATTCATACCCTCTATTGAATTTAGTAAATGACATAAATACCCCCGACATAAGTTACAAATTTAATTTTTATTCAATGTGTAATATCACACTATCCGCATGAATGTCCAATTACATCGCTAAATCCTATTGGTCGGTCAACAGAAAACGTTTTATTTCTGCACTACCTAATCTGCAGTACAGTACTACTATAATAACTGAAACACACACTATTGCTATTTGATCAGAGCCGTCAAAGAAAATGGAAAAAAAGAGCACATTCGACTTGGTTTCAGACGATTCCGATCACAAATACCACAACAAGAACAGCGCCGGAAACTGCTTCAGCGACACAAAGAGCGCTACATACAAAAGAATCATGAAAGAGTGGAAAATCCTCGAAAAGAATCTACCGGAAACCATCCACGTCAAAGCCTACGAACGCCGCATCGATTTACTCCGCGCCATCATCGTCGGCGCCGCCGGTACACCTTATCACGACGGTCTCTTCTTCTTCGACATTCAGTTCCCTGAAAATTACCCAAACAACCCGCCAAAGATCAAATACCATTCATTCGGGTACCGTTTAAACCCGAATCTTTACGCTAACGGAAAAGTATGTTTAAGCCTTGTCAACACATGGAATGGTAAAAAGTGCGAGAAGTGGGACCCGTCAAATTCAACTCTTCTTCAAGTTTTAGTTTCTATTCAAGCACTCGTTCTTAACGAAAACCCTTTTTTCAACGAACCTATTTACCGTTCGGTGAGTCGTTCTTCTTATGAAAACAAGTCACGTGCTTACAACGACGACGCTTTCGTTCTCACGTGCTACACTGTTATTAACCTCATTCGGAAACCGCCTAAGAATTTTGAGGATTTCGTCAAGGAACATTTTCGGGAAAGAGGTCATGTTCTTCTCGCCGCGTGTAGAGAGTACGCGCATGGGCGCGTGAGGATTGGTTATTACAATTGTAACGAAATCGCGAGTTCCTCAACGAAGACGGTTAATAAAGTTAAGGAGTCTTTGAAGGTGTCGTTACGGTATACTTACTGCATTATGTATAAACAGTTTCTACAGTGTGGTGCTTCTTTGGAAAGTTTTCTTCCAACCTTGGAGATTGCGGTACAAGAAAAGAGGAAGAGCAAGAGATCCAACGGTGGGAATGGAATCTTCAAGAAAGTTATGGGGAAGATCAAATTAGCTTTGGGATTCAAGAGGAAGAAGAAGAGTACGTGATACAATCAAAATGTTTTTTTTCTTTCTGCATGATCATGGAGTTTATTATTATTATTATTTTTTTTATTTTTTTTTATGGTTAAAAAAATTATTAGGTTTTTAGCTGTAAAGAATCCCCTTTTATTTTTGTTTTTAAACTTTAAAGCAACAAAAAGATACATATGGTGGATGGCGTTTATTTCTCTGGAATGATACGTTTCTAGCTTCAATTTTAGATTAAAGTTAATTTGTTACGTGTTGTGTTGTGTTTGTTTTTTACTTCTTTTCATCTAAATCAAGTTTATTATTCGTGCTTGTGCTTTGATGCGACTTGATACTCGATAGAGATAGAGATGAGGTTAGTATAGTTTCCATTTTTATTTGGCTTCATCGTTATGTGATAATTAAGAAACAATTGGTTTTGGTTAATGGTAAATGTACGGTCCTTCATCTAACTATTATTGTTCAGTTGTTGCTTTTAGTTGACTACTCCCTCTTAAGTCTTACCATTTAGCTTTTTAGCCTATGTTTGTGGCATATACATTCTCGCGTCCTATGGCTTCAAAAACTTGAAAATATAGAAGCTCTAATAAGGAGCATTAGCCAAATGCATGGTGGGCGAGGTATCCATCGTGATTCCAAACAAGTACTTAGTGCATGTATGTTTGGATGGTTTGACAAAATCATGATTTTGAGTCAGTTTGTTTAAGTTTATAAAAAAAAGAGATTTTTTTTGAAAAAAGTTGAAATTGATTTGTGTTTGATTACTAACATAAAAATCACTTTATCTTACAATCTATTTTTTCTTTGTGTGGATAGAATTATGAAAAATTGCCTTTTTTTTTCTTCTATAAAATTACAATAAAAGGACGTTAAAATACAACAATAGAGGACCATATCAGAAGAGAATATCAAGTTTTCCACCAAAATAAAATGCATATAAAAGGCAAAGCCTATATTGCAGTAGTGGATGATCAAACATAGAAACTGTACCAACAGATAACAAAAACCGATCAGGACACTAGGAAGGGATAATACTTGGGTGACATTCTGGTTGATGACATTACCAACCACAATATTACAAATGTACAAAACAACAAAATAATCTTGTGAAAGAAAAAGAAGAAAGTCACATATGACATTGTGGTTGGCCAATGTCACCAACCACAATGTGACCCAAACCTACTCGGAAGATTAGCGGTACATAAAAACAGAAATTGCAAGCTAGTTGACCGTGACCCTTCTTACTCACCTCTGCCAAGCTCATCATATAACTGGTAGAAGACTGAAAGGGATAAAAAAGATGAGGCTTGGAGTTTGAGAGGTGAACCCGAGAAAGAAAATAGAACACGGATAATTATACATGTGCATGGGGGCACAGATTGTAATTTTCAAAACTATTTAAGGTTAGTTATCACAAGTGATTTTTGTGATAAGCTAGTAAAAATAGCTTCTGATCTTAACAAATGTTTTTTTTTTTTTTAGATTCTTATAAAAGCTAAAACAAATAAGATGCAAATATTAAAAGTTATTATTTTATTAAAAAAAAATATTTTCTTCTATAACAATTTGCAACCAATAATGTTCGTAAAGTTATAATTGTCAAATGAATTTGAATATTCTTTTAAAAACTAGTTCAAATGATGAAGATATTCTATCACATATTACACATCCATCAGTCAAGAAAACTTAATTTAAGACTCCAAACAAACTACATCTAAATTTAATACACACCACCTCACGCCTAACAAAACTATCTCGATCTTTTGACACTTATTTTCTCTCTCATTTAAAAGAGATTTTTTTTTACAAAATAACAAAAGGGTAATGTTAGGTATCAAATGATTAGAATGTGACATAATTGCGTTATTGTTCATAATTAAATTTCATACTTAGTATATAGATAAAAGTGTATATATACTAGAATTCTATTTATTTTTTTAAAGTGTCATATATAAGTATTAAATTGACTGTATTTTTAGAGTGTCATATATAAGTATCAAATTGACTATCTTTTGGGCTCTTTGATAACATCCCTACACAAACATCATGTCTTTGATGGTATCTCTTATATCAGTAAATCATGTCTTTCCAGTCCAATATAAAGTTTAACCTTGCATATTTTCCTAGTCATGGATGTTACCCAATGTGAGCATCTTTCAAAAGTGCACTATCTACAAAAAGAATGCAAGAAAATTAATTAAAACAAATAAAAAAATAAAAAAAAATTAGCAAAGTTTGCATGAAAATCAGGGTATTCTGTTTGTAAATGTATTAAATAAGTGTACAAAAACTTGCAAAAAAAAAAGTCAACAGAAACAATAGATATATACAAACGATGACACAACAGGATAGGAATGAAAAGCTCATCAGTGAGGAGAAATATTAGGGATTGCTGCATTTTAGAGGGAATTTGTTAGGTTAAATTGGTGCGCTGCATTTTAGATGGAATATGTTAGGTTAAATTGCTGCTAACCTAATCCAGCATTTTACAGGAAAATTATTAGGTTAAGTTGCTGCAGACTTAATAAAATTAATAAATAAGGATAAGGATAAGGATATAGCCAAGTTTGCATGGAAATTAGGGTATTATGTTTGTAATCGTTTTAAATAAATGTACAACAACTTGCAAAAAAAAAAGTCTATATAAACAATAGATATATACAAACGATGACACAACATGATAGGAATGAAAAGCTCATCAGTAGGAGAAGTATTAGGGATTACTGCATTTTAGAGAGAATTTGTTAGGTTAAATTGGTGCACTGCATTTTAGATGGAATTTGTTAGGATAAATTGTTGTTAACCTAATGCAACATTTTAGAGGGAAATTATTAGGTTAAGTTGTTGCAGACGTAGTAAAATTAATAAATAAGGATAAGGATATAGCCAAGTTTACATGGAAATTAGGGTACCCGGGTTTGCATGGAAATTAGGATACTCTGTTTGTAAACGTTTTAAATAAGTGTACAAAATATTGTCAAAGAAAAAAAGGCAACATGATAGGAATGAAATTGGTGTGACGGATTTTTTTAGTATTAAATAAGTGTACAAAATATTGTCAAAAAAAAGGCATAAGTGTATAAAATATTGTCCAAAAAAAAGGGAAAAAAGGCATAAGTGTACAAGATATTGTCAAAAAAAACGGCAACACGATAGCGATGCATTTTTTAGTATTAAATAAGTGTACAAAATATTGTCAAAAATAAGGCATAAGTGTACAGAATATTGTCAAAAAAAAGGCAAGAGGATAGGAATGAAATAGGTGCGATGCATTTTTTTAGATGGAATTTGTAAGGTTAAATTACTGCTAACCTAATACAGCAGTTTAGATGGAAATTATTAGGTTAAGTTGCTGCAGACTTAATAAAATTAATAAATAAGAATTTTTTTAAAAAGAAAAATATTAATAATTAGTTTTTTTCCTTGTTCGGATTGAAATATGATACCTCCAACTTCATATCCCTTAACTTAAATTTGTTGAGATGCACAACTCATTAATTGATGATTCATTAATATTGTATATTAACATACACCTTCACTCACTAATATAAGCAAAGATCTATTTTTTAAATTCATTCAATGAATGATGTGTGTGATATATATATATATAAAATAGACCACATACATTATTAATTGAATAAACCTAAAAACATAATTTTTGCTTATAATAAGATCGAAATTTGTATACTAAATGCATGTTTTTAATTAAAACTGACATATAATTTAAGATAGAGAGAGTAGGGATGAGAATAGGTCAGGCCGGTCTACAGGGGTCTATGGTCTAGCCTACGATAGGACAGGTCAGGACAGTCTTTTTTCTTAAATAGAGAAGGCCTATACTTTTTTAGAAGCCTATTTAGCTTAAAAGGCCAGGCCACAAGCCTTTTAAAAAGCCTCTTGGGCTATTAGGCCGGCCTATTTAAGTAAATATGAATAATATTATTTATTATTATATTATATTTTGTTATTTGAATTAAAATAAAAATTTGTTAACTTCATTAGTAATTTAAACTTATTAGTATACATTAATTTTTTTGCATATTTAAATGTATTATTATAAACTAGAATTGAAATATGGTACAATATATATAGTCAACTTCTCAAAAAACTCATGTTGATTATCAAAATAGAGTTTAATCTAATTGATATATTAGTTCGCTGGTCTATTTAAATTTAGATCACATTGCTTATTTAAAAAATGTTCATATGAAATAGACTTTTAAACAGGCTAGCATGCCATATCAGACTTTCAGAAGGCCAGACTCAGACCTAAAAAGTAAGCATATGGCAGGCCACAGACCAGGCTTAGACCTTCAAAAAATTGACAAGCCAGGCTTAAGCCTTGCAAAGCCTAACTCGGCTTAACCTATTTCCACTCCTAAGAGAGAGCAATGAATAATTGAATTCTAGAAGATAGTGACACCACTAAACCATGTGGAATCCAAACTAATTTACTCATAACTACTAATTGGAAAACAAAATTACACATAACTACTTGGAAAATAAAATGGCACCCCTCATTTATTAAAATCAAAACATGACAATACATGCTCAACATCAAGTTCATTAAACCAAAAGTTTGGTCTATGGCCCAATAGAAATAAAGAAACTTATATCAAATAGTGCTCTTTTTTAATGAAACATTAAATAAAGGGTTTTACTTTTTCCATTCTACCATGTATTTGTCCGCCCAATTTTTTTTCTCTTCTTAAAATACCTTATGTTTGGATTTTAAAAACTGAAACATATTGTTAAATATTTTTGGATTGTAGAATCCAAACTAAAACGAACTACAATTTCTATGTTGTATTTGATATCAAAGTCTCTGCTGATCGTCGTACACTTCCTACATAAACTGCAAAGCAATTGCATGGATTCTACGAATGGTAAGCAATGATCATGACATCATAAACTTTCCTAAAAAAGTTTAAGAAAAAGTAAGAAATGATGGAAAGTGAAGAATGAAAGAAATCATTGAAGCATGCAAGACTATTTGTAGCCTTAAACCAATCATAAATTATAACTACAGTCAAATGAATCATTTTTCATGGTCCAACTAACGAAAAATGCATTAAACACACCACAAACCGTCCAAACTTTGGGTGAAACACCACAATCCACCTAGTCTGGGAGGTTTCAGATTATACAATCCAAAACTCTCTAAATATTTCAGACCGTGTTAAATTTGATTCTTGGTATGTTTTCATGGCAAATGACATAAGAATTTTTTTAAAAAAGGTACAAAAATAATTAAACAGTTTAAAACAGCACAATAACAGAAGTGAGGAAGCTTCTGAGAAGGTGTACGAAGAGGTGCTTTTGTACTTGATCTAGCTGGTTTTTCAACTGACATATTTCGATCGGCAGGTCAATTGGATCAAGTTCACAAGAACCTCTTTGGAATCAAATCGGCAACATAATGATGAAAGACAATGTGTTTCAAGTGGATTGTTTTGAGTTAGGTCTTGTTGTCTTGTCAGCTAATATATTTATATCGCTAAGGAAGCAAGTCTAGCTCATAACAACCTCTTGGTGTTCATATCATTAAGAAGATTTTCAGAGTTTTTTGTTGTGTTTTACAACAAATTAACCGAGCACACTTATTAATAGAGGTTTTTGTGCGTCGTGGATCACTGAAACTATCGGTGCAATGTGGACCACACAAAAAACCTGTGCTGAACTGGTTCAGATTATATAATTTGAACCTGACTTGCA
>Ga0315915_1006390_pt1 | contig 14388 bp, 9 predicted proteins | sample MpolbnodulesMG_FD_207738 | JGI IMG/M metagenome (GOLD analysis project Ga0315915, IMG submission 207738) | Medicago polymorpha root nodule microbial communities from Los Angeles, California, United States - branched nodules | ecosystem: Host-associated > Plants > Roots > Nodule | place: USA... | reverse complement strand
ATAAGCTCTCACTAACGAAAATTGTATCTTCATAAACGGTTTTTTCATAAACTACCTTAAAAACTTATAAATAATACATAAAAACTTATTTATTTGCATAAGCTGTTTTATATAAGCTCTAAAATAAGCTAATCCAAACGGGCCCTAATTATAGAATAAATAATAATAATAATTAAAAACTGAGGTGCCAAGTCATGATCACCAAATTTCCTAGCAGTAAGAAGATTTGTAACAAACACAAGACAATGAACGCTCATTAAAAATGTAATTTAGAAGTGGAAAGGAGGAACTTGTTTTCCAACCAAGTACTATTTTCTCCTTAAGCATACCTTCACCACAAAATAGTCTTCCAATATCATTCAAGTCAAAAAGAACAATCTAAATAAATTCCATGTAACCCCCCAAAAACGGAAGTGGAGAAGAAAAGGAGGACTCCTATACATGGAACTTTATCAACACTTTGAATTTTCAAGGTGAAGAAACTACCATGAAACAGAAGAAAGAGTGTAGTAAGGGACAAGAAACGTGAAAACTTTACAACAGCAACAGCAATCCTTTTTAGGCAGTAAAATCATAATAAGAGATACAACATTTAAGACTATAACAAACCATTCTCTGTTATAATATGATAATATGTCAAGTAACACATGAATAACCCAAACTATAACAGATGTTGAAGCTTATACAATCAATGAAGCTTCAATACATACATAGACACGAGCACAGACACGTAGACACCTAAATGCACAGTCTAAAACATGTTATTCAGGTGTTGGTGTACGATGCATGTCAACCATACCTAAAACAAGCGGTGCCTGTGCTTCATAGTTCCATGATTGCCAGATAAATTAGGGCTAATTTAATCACTAGCACTTGTCTCAATAGAACATATATGGAGTAGTTATAGTTAATCACCAGTGAAAAGAAAAACATGTTAACAGGATCTTTGCATCTGACCGACACTGGTCCAAGAAAAATGGAAGCCAATATTATAAGATGGTTTTCATATATAATTGAGATCTGTTGTAGAAGTATATATACATACATATAAGACACAGAAACAAAAGACAAGATTCAATTCTGTAAGAGAATTAAAGTTAATTTCTAAATAATAAAATTCTGAGTATAGCATATAAATCTACCTCATATATGTATAAAACACATCAAACATATGAAATTTCTCCATCTCTATCTGTATAGCATATAGAATGAGCAACTTAAACTCTTCTTCATCCTTCCCTATCTATATACACTCTTGACTATTGAGAGAAACATTTCAAATTCACGCTATCGACCAAATTCATTACATCTAACCTATTATAATCTATACTATACATTGTCAATGAAAAAAAAAACAGTTCACTAAGTGGCCACTATGAACATGTAGCCAAACCATCTTGTGGTATCAATTGTCTTTCTTCATCCAATGTACCCTTAACTGCTTGATATAATTCTATCCATGAAGATGAACTAGAATCCAAAGGACCCCATGAAAATGTCGGATTTGGACTTGCAGGGCAAGCAGTAACCAAATCCAAAACCGAAACCGGTTTCATCATCTTCTGTGGAAAGTTGAATGCCAAATTATCAACTTTGTGTTCATAAATCTTCCCATTTCTATCCAATTTATACCGCGAAGTACCTTGAAATTCACCTTTAGCCTCCCATGGAACCCTAGGCACGCCCCTCAAGTTCCACCTGATCAATATCACATTCTCTGAAGGCTGCCATATTCTGTATACATCCAAACCAATCTCACGAAACAAAATTCTACCATGAAACCTCAATGCCCAAAAGATTAATTTGTACTTCTCAATACCAGTAAATGTGTTCAAAGGGTCCAAAAATGTTACATCATCCCTGAAAAATTATCAACCCAACATTAAAATTCCAACTATTTTTTTGCACAAAATAAAAATCCAATTTTTTTCCACTCAAAATTAACTTTTTTTATACATAGAAAGTGGCAATGAGGTTTAAACTCACATACACCACTCCACTGCGAGTGGTTCGAACCTAGGTGAAGGTGTCCAACCTAACTATATCGGCATTTGTCAGTTGAGCTAGGCCTTACAGATTACTCAAAATTAACTAAATTCGAATTAAAAACCATATATTCACATCCAAAGGGTCCATAAATATTAATTACACCATCCTTAAAATTACCAAACCCAAATTTTTTCACCTAGAAATAACACTATTCAAATTAAAAACCACATATTCACATCAAAAGCAAGAAACTTTACATACCCAAATGAGAAAATTACCTATAAATATCATAATTAAGGTCTTTAACAAAGATCAAAGGCATATCCTCACGAAGGGTCCTAACAGCAACACCAAGGTTGAGATAAAACTCATCCTTCTGATGCTGATTCTGTTTATCTTGAGTAGCTAATGGTGAATTCACCTGAGCAACCTGTGCAGTGAAACTTTGGACTGAAGGAGAAGAAGAAGTGAAGAATAAAGAGTATTGAGAAATGGGTTTTGAAGAAGAAAGTGTTTGGTGAAAGGGTTTGTGTTTGAATCTTGATTTGGATTGAGGTAATAGAGAAAGATTCAGATTGAGATTGCATAGAGGAAAAGCCATTGAAATTTGAATGGTTAATGCAATGGTTTTTGTCGAAGAGATTGAAGAGAGAGAGAGAATAAGAGAGAATGTGTGTGTGTGTGTTGTAACAAAATTTGAGGATGTTGTTTAAGCATTATGAGTGGTGTTGAATGTAGCCATGAAATCAAATCAAATGAATTAAAATATGTATTGGCTTCTTTCTTTGAATATTTTCTTGTTCTCACGTGGGCACGTATGTTACATGTTTTCTTTACTTCGTCACACTTACACATGTCATTATTAATTTGAATATAAACATTTAATTTAATTTCTATGGTAATGTACTTTGTCCCTAAAAAAGAAAGACTTTAGTTTTTTATAAAATTCATTAAACATTTAATTTTAAGAGTCTCGTTAACGAGTGCCTCTGGAAAACTCTTTAAGTATGCAAAATTAAGCAATTATTTTTTTAAAATGTTAAAATTTTTAAGTTCCAATACACTGATTACACAAACTTTTATAAAAAGTTACTATTTATGATCCTTAATCAGCCGTGGAGGCATTAGTTAACATTTCCCTAAGTTTAATTATTTGGTTGAGTAAAATATTAAAAAAGTTGTATTAGATAAAATCATGTGGTATTTAAAAAAGTTATATGGTATTGAATAGGATAACCAAAGTGTTTTTGAACCTGATGCACTAATTAAGTCAAGAGTTCTTATCATTTAAAAAAAAATTGAGGTATTCTTTTATACAAAAAAAGGTGTTCTAAAGCTTTTAAACTTCGATAATTTATTTATTTATAAAATGTATTTAAAGGTTTTTGTTTGATTTTTTAGGCGAGTTTTTGTTGATAAAAAGTTTTACCTAACCATATAAGATTTTAGAAATTCTCCTTTCTCTCATCTTTCATCACATTTTCTAATAATATCATTTTCCTTTTTGTATTAACCCTCCAGGTTTATATGAAAGGGGTCCTCGTAATTCAGAGTTTAACTATAAGGTAAGTAAAGTCTATTCATCAAAAATCAAACTTGATTTTTCTTGATGATTCGTTATAGTAGAAGTTTATTAACAACTTGAGTTCAATCACTTCATTTTCTAATGATATCATTTATACATTCATATCTATCACGTTTATGTTTCTATCACCCCCCCTATTAATTTTATGCTATTAAGTCCCCTCTCTAAGTCGTAGAAAATGTAGCCATATTATTTCCTTATCAATTATAGAACATATTATTTGCACATGTTAAAAAGTTTAAAATAATAACTTTGCATTGAAATTTGTAAATTTTGTATTACATATATAACTTTTTAAAAATTAATTGTTGTTTTTCAATAAAAATTTGTTATTTTTAATTGTTTTAACATGTACAATATTGCTAATGGTAGAAAAACCTAGTTATAAATATGTAATACAATAACTTAATACATGTTCCTCCAACTTAGTTGGTTAGGATGAGGGACTCATATCCTCCTTGATCTAAATTTAGATGTTAGATTGAGCAAAATTTGATATTTTTATTAACTGTGTAATTTTTTATTTTAGAGTGACAATGCATATGCTTTAAATCTATAGTTGATTAAAAATGTGAAGTGAAGACAATAAGAGTAACAATTCATACTCTAGTTATATTAAAATTTTGAGCAAAGATGAAATTTAAATTCACTATTTATCATCAAGAGTTTTAGTTTAATAAATGAGTCAAGTGAAGGTAATAAAAGTGTTAAAGACTAACTTGTTCCTTACCTAATGATTTTGTGGAACAAGTCCCTCAACTAATCAGACCATAACTTACGAGATAATAATAGAGACTATTGTAATAGATTAAAGAGATAACAATGTAAGTATAAAAGACCAATATAGTCCTAAACTTGCTACCAAGGTTTTGCATCAAGCATTCAAGATGTATAATGTCATCTTTAAAAAGGATCCATCTCTTCCTCACGTTTATAGAAAATGTAACCAATATTGTTATATTGTCTCATTTACATAACATGATGCTAATAGCTTAGTAATATCATTTCAGTTTTTAGTTGAGATAATAACTTAATAATTTACAACAACAAAAAAGAAAAGAGATAATCAATGTTACATTACACCATCATCTTGTGTTCAGGCCTATGAGTATATTCAAAATCAATGTGCACAAAAGCTCTTTCAACTTCAGGAAGTTGCTCAAGTTTCTCTTGAAGTGTCTCACCAATATTGTGTGCTTGATTTAAAGGCATGTCTTCTGGCAAAACAATGTCCACTTCAACAAAATAATGAGCACCAAATGTGTATGCTCTCACAGTATCTATGTGCTTAACCTCTTCATGGTGATTCCATATTAGATATGTCAACTTTCCTAGAAAATCAGGTGGCGCTGTTCTTCCGATAAGAGATGATACATTCTCAATCACCGTCTTCACCCATGTATTAATTGTGTACAGTGCTATCTGCATTCGGTATTCACAATATCATAGTCATTAGATCAATCAAGAAACTGACTGGCGGTAACAAATAACGAATAAACCATCATTTTTGTTCATGAACTTACACACTCTCTCTTACTTCGTCCACAAGTAAACAAAAATAACAAGTAGTCGCTAATGTCTTGTGACACCTATTTCGTTAGTCCATGCTATTATATAACGATACAGAACGTTACACACTTGTAGGACAAATTTGAAAAAATGAGACATAAATGACAAAACATGAGGGACAAAGTAGGAGAGAGCGTGTGTCTACGGACAAAATGAATCCTTACAAAACTCGATTGTCTTATCTAAATCGATTCACGTGATTGTTTAAAATTGATTAAGTGACTGTGTGATCTGAGCCATCCGATCTAAAAATATGGATAGGATTGAATCTGTGTCCTAAACATATTTACTAGTTTACTCTAACAAAAAAACAATCACACAACACAACAACCAACCAACAAGAATTTAATGTTCCACAATCCAAATAATTAAAATCTAGGACCCTTGAAGAATTATGTGCAAGTCAAGGAAAATGTGTAACACTAGTGAAATATGCAAACTAAATTAGAGATTACTAACTATAAAATCCATGTAGTGGTAGTATTGAACTCACAATAATAGCTCCCAATGGATCGATCCACCAATAGAACTTGACAGCTAACACAGCAGCAGCTAATCCGACTGAATTGGTAATAACATCAAAACAGTGATCCTGCGCATAGGCTTTTACAATCTCGTTTGTAAACCTTCGACAGTATATCATTAAAATGAACTTCACAACGGTCACAGATACCATGATCGCAATCATCCATCCCAACTCACTATGATCCATTTCAGGTTTGGTCTATAAGACAAAGAATGAAACAAGACATTAAAAAATCAAGATTACAAGTAAGGCTCACAAAATATCTAAAACAAAAGCTTTGATTGCTCATTCATAGTGAAACAAGTACTAATCTCAATTACCTTTGCAATAATTTGCCTGCCAGACTCAATCAAAATCTGCAATCCCAATGTTGCCATCACTGATGCAAAAACAATGATACCCTGCATAAAAAGTCTTGTCAATATTTGTATCATGGTTTTAAATTCCGGTTGGGATAATGGTTGCGGACATTACCATTACAGGCATTGGAGCTGTTGCTATGCTTATTGTGATCGTTGTGTTGTGAATCTATTTTTTCTTAACATCAGTTAAAATCTCATACTTTCCATCTAAAATCTCATATCTATCTCATTACCATCTTTCTATTACTTTAACATACCTCCTAAATCTATGATACAAAGAAAAAGGAAGATAGAAAATTAATTTGTGTGAGCAATATATAGTCAATTTTTGTATAATGTGACTGTTGCACCCACTACATTGTGGAGTTACATTACGGATTTCTGTGATTTACATCCGTGACAGTGGACACAACCACAATATTGAGGCTGCATCACATTATACGATCCACAATTTAAATCCCTAATATGTACTCTTTAACCAATGAAATGTTTATTTAAAGATACATAATTAGTCTCATTTTCACTCTCATGAACCATGACAATAGGATACTATTGCTACACTAGACTTGCCGATTTAAACTGCTAAAAAGGTTAAAACATAAAGACTTACCACTGGCTGCATCCGTTTCTTTCCAATTGGATAGTGAAAATGGTTTGGTGTTTTCATGGCATTGGCAGTGAACCACAATATGAATCCTGACAAAAGATCCAAGAGAGAATCCAAGGTGGAAGCAATCACAGCTAAGGATCTGCTCTCAATTGATGCATATACCTTTGCTGCAAATAGTACCAAGTTAACCGCATTTGACACATTAACTGCTAGCCTCTCACTTTTTGCTAGTTGCTTCAATTCATCCTGAGAATCATAGTGCTCACATATTAGTGATTCTAGTTATCGTAAAATAAGAGAGTAGACAATTTTTAAATACTAGCATACGAAAATCTCGACAAATTATTTATCAATAACATGTGTTTGTGATTATCAAGTTCAGATGCATGCTATTTTATGTGGTTTTTGAAACTTAGTCAGTTACATTTATAAACAATGCTACGAAACTGTGACCATATTGTAAATGTTTTAGAGGTTTCTGTGATGAAAGCACAACAGAAATTGCTTCCGCATTGGCCACATTTACTACAAAATCAAGGAGCGTGTTTCAGTCGTGTTATTGGTGACACATTGGTAACAATCGTGCCCGCAATTATGGTGATAAAACAATCTACCTCGGTAAGACTTCCTGGAAAAAGTCCTGTTTCAGTCATAGTATCCATGTCATTATAGCCCTCAAGGAGCCTCTCCTGTTGTTTATAGTATTCTGCAACCTTGCGTTGCTTCTCTGAAATCAAAGACAGCAAAAAAAAACTCTCAAAAAGAAAACCATTTCACAAAGACAAGATTGAATTAAAGTAAAACATATAGTAAATAAAACAGTTGAATAACAATCTCATATAGCAGTGACACATTTAAAAAACCAGTTGGTTCAGAAGCTAGATCCAAGTATTATCTACAACTGTGCAGTTAAACTAAGCAAAAAAAAGCATGTTAGTTACAAATTCTTCTCAAAGAACCTCAAATTACTAACAAGTGATGTTAAATTTTTTAAAATCACAGTTAGTAATAAAAGTTCTAATAAAACCAAACGCAAAGTATAACAGTAGATAGTCTCGTTTTCAAGTAGGTAGTTCGGTTGATGATCTAAGCCATACTAAAGAAGTTTAAAGCACATTTGCTATTATAAAAAGTAGATGGTCCAAAATTTTATAAGTGGACAACCTTTTGCATATTGCATATACTTTAAGAAAAGATAAAGGGTATTAGAGGCTGATCCTCAAAGGGATTATGCTCCAATTTTTTAACTCAACATATCACTTAGTAAGTGGTAAAAAGACACATTCGAGTTATGAATTACACCTTTTGCTATGAAGCACAAGCACTGGACACAGCACGGACACAGACACCGATAATTTGAGAAAATGACATAATTTGATGTAATCATGTGTTGGTATCGGATGCCGAACTGGAAAACACTTAATCCGAGGAGTGTCCGTTTTGTTATTGTTGATTATTGAATTAAAAAGAAACTTATGGTATATTCTGTTACTCAAAAGGGATATCTTTAGAACCCTACTAAAACTAACAATCCAAATTCCAAACATAAACGGAAAAACCAACACACTCAACCCATATATTCTCACCCTCACCAAGAAGACTGCAAAAAAAAAAAAAACCAACCACTTAATAATTATTCAACAATATGAAACCAACCCAACACTTAGCGACTATAGTATATCATATATGACTATATGAGTACATGGTTCATATAGGCACGTAATTGGTGAAAAGGTGATACACCAACACAATCAAAATAAGAATAAATAGGGAACACAAAAACTTTTCCTACAATCACATACACAAAAGCCGACACCGACACCAGACACGACAATGATGGTGAAAAAAAATATACGTTATTGACGGACACTAACACTAATACACATTCGGTATGAAGTGTTGAGACAACAAAAAGTACTGGAAACAACATAAAACTCGTGATTAAACATTAACGAAAACAAAATCGAAAAATGAAAACTGAGAGTGTATTAATATTTGAGAGTAATGCATTGAAATCTTCAACTGCAACTGTTGTGATTAGTGACAGAAAACTTTTTATTTAGACTACGAAGTGTTGTTTAACATAAGAGATAAAAGAGAAAAAAATAAGTTGACACCTATGAACGACACTAACACATAGACACTGGTAATAATTTCTGAAAATGACAAAATTGAAAGTTATCACATAGTGTTTGTGTCAGACACCGACACAAGGACACATCTTTGGAAGAAGAAAACGAAGAAAGAAAGAAAGGAGGATTACTATACTTACTGTTACCGGGTTTGCGAACAAGGCCACTGAAAGTGAAAGAACGTGGTTGACGGTTATGATGATGATGGTGATGATGATCATGGTGATAATGTGGTAACTTAAACTCCTTCACATTCAGTTTCCATGATGATGAAGGTTCAACTCTCACACTTTCTCCGGTGGCGCCGCCGTCACTCTCCGACATGTTTTACAGGTTATATAAAACGTAGTAACTACCTTTTGTTCTGAATAACTTCACTTATATAGAGAGCGATATATATAGAGAAGAAGAAGCAACGGATGGAAAAAAAAATAAAGAAAAAAAACCAGAGATTTTGAAATTGAACCGTCCGGTCTGAAGTGAACCAGTCATTCTGGTTCGGTCAAATTCTGTAGACCGTCGTTTCAAAAGATTGACTTCTGTTTAATAAATATTATATTAAAGATTTAAAGTTACTACCAATTTTTTTTTCCTTGGAAAATCATAACTAGTCAAACTTGAAAAAAAATAATACTCCACTGATCCTTTTTACAAGGGACAAATTGATCATCTAAAGTTGATGTATTTGGTTCATAATATAGATTAAATACATTAATTTTGTCGACGCATTTGTTTCTTATAAAAAAGATCGGAGGGAGTACTCTTTTGAATACAAAATTTTCTACTACTTAAAGAATCTACAAATATAAATTTTGTTTTGAAAATATAAAATCTTATTTTTGATAAAGTAATGATTACACAATTTTTTCATGAAAATTTATTTATTTTAGATGTTTAACCATCACCCTTAGGACACTAGTTAGCATTCTCCTACTTTTTATCGTACGAGAAATAATATTTTTTTTATTTTGTTAAAATAATTTTACAGTATCATATCTTAAATTTTAAAAATTCTGCAAAATAAATTTTAATAATTTTATGGTATCATATCTTAAATTTTAAAATTTAAGATATAATACTCTTTTGAATGCAAAATTTTAAACTTATTTTTTATTTCTCGGAATTTTTTTATTGTACGCGGATACGTGAAATTTTTAAAATTTAAAAATGGAGTAATACTCTTTTGAATGCAAAAATGTCTACTTTTGTTTTTCTTAACATGACCTTGTTTTTTACCCCTTCTTATTTTTTGAGGTCAAATAGTCTCCTAATTAGATTTACACACTTTTAAAGTATGAAGAATTGAGACATTCGAGATTCAAACATCAATCACGATAAATCATGTTTATGATAGCTACACTAAGTTAGGACTTACCAATTTTCTTCAATAAAAAAAGTTTTCTTCAATTATTATTAAAGTAAAAGGATGATTATATGTGTACACCATTACTTTTTTTTTTTTGAACACTTCATTTTTTTTTCCCTCTAAATCTCTTCAAATCACTCTCTCTATGTAACATAACTCAAATCTTTATGTTCATTAATTATAAACTAGAATTTGATAAAGATAATAAATGAAAATTATTGTGAAATGTTTAAAGATAATATTGTGAATTGTGTATCATATCTTAAATTTTAAAAATTCCGTGTATCCATGCATTCATATTGTATCACACCTGTAGTGCGTATTCAAGCTTTGTAGCTCCATCCACTACACACATAACTAAGCCAACACACAACTTCACTTTATATGTATTAGAGGAAAATCGACATTCAACGAGCTCTGCCATGCAAACTACCTAAAGGGTCTGACATGGTCTGCAGTTGGAAGACAAACTAGCCAATAGCCACCACGTTTAAAATGACAACTAGAATGACTCTTTTTTCAACCTTCACTATCTTGTTATATATTGATGATCAAATTTAGACAAGTGTACCAAATCGTTTACCAAGTAATAAAGTGATAAGTAGAATACCGTATCCACGATCATTGTCGTTCCAACTAGGAAATTCACGTTACTTATTTGAGAACAATAAAACCATAAATAAAAACAGTTAAATAAAAGATAAAAGGGGTTTTGCAATTTAGTCTGTTTGTGCAGAGCAAGAGTTAAGGAGTAACCCGTTTTGATTGCAGAATGTTAGCGGTGGTTGGGATTCTTCGAATCCCCTCTATTCATTTGTTGGAATTAATTAATGGTCTAGCATTATTCAGACAATTGTTTTACATTTTATATTCAAAAGATGAGTTCGTGGGGTTTTATTTCCTATCAGCTATCGAGTTGCACCTACTGATCACACGGGTTTGTACATGTGGGACCTTACTCTCTGAGAGGTTTAGATTTATTCCCCTCCAGCTATTGAGTTGCAACCTTACACCGGAGTTTCTACACGGGTTAGTGCTTAGGGTCGACAATTATGTAGGAAAATGTACCTTCGCGCATAGAGGTATGTGGGGTTCTTACTCTATCAGAGGTAATTGAAACAATGACTTAAATTAGGGTTACCTAAATTCTCAATGGTCCTAAAAGTTCCCTCGTCAATTGAATCTTAGAAGTTCATCTTACATACTCTCCCACTCGGTAGTTCTACAAACCAACAATCCTATCTTGTTTACCATACCAAGGATGAAAGGAGAATAAAGTTACTATGCTAATTTAATTCCTTGAAGTTACTACTGTTTCCTTAATTAGTGTAATCGTTATCTTAGTTACTTTCTGATTGAGGTAGATTTTCACTAATATTAAGTATGTCACTTCCTTAAGTACCGTTATCTTAGGGTTGATTCGCATTATGAAGAAATAAATAATTCGCATAATAAAAAACTTAAATTAAATAATCCAGCAAATAAAATAAAGGTTCATCTTAGAACCCTACCCTAATAGGGTTTAGTAACTCATGGTAAGCAAAGACAAATTACAAAATTAATAAAACATATCCTAGAGACTTAAAGTGAGGAGAGACTCCTCCCTTAAAGCTCATAGTGCTTGCCTTCCTCTTGAACCGCTTCGTTCTGAATGAAAAATTATGAATGAGAGGAGAATTTTTCCACTTAAAAAGTGGAAAAAGCAGTTTTGACCCGTTCCCAACATGCCTCAGGTGCATGACTGGGCACATAGGCATAAAATGGCTTATCCTACTGACTTGTAACATAAAGCTGCTCTAAGAGTCTTAAGATATCTCAAACGTTCCCCAGGCAGAGGTTTATTCTTTCCTCAATCTTCTGATTTGTAGCTACTTGGTTTTAGTGATGCTAATTTAGGAGGATGCGTTGATACCAGAAGATCTATATGTGGGTATTGTTTCTTCATTGGAAAGTCCTTAGTATCATGGAAATCCAAGAAGCAACCAACTGTTTCATGTTCTTCGCAGAAGAAAAATAAAGAGCTTTAACTTCAGCTACAAGGGAACTCCAATGGATGTGTTTTCTGCTTCATGACTTGAAACAAGCCCCATCATGTTTGCATGTGCTCTATTGTGACAATCAAAGCACCTTGCATATCTCTGCCCAATCCCATGTTTCATGAGAGGACCAAACATCTTGATATAGATTGTCACTTGGTATGTGATAAGATTCAAGCAGGAGTTATGTGTTTGCTTCCCATTACTTCCCAACATCAAACTGCTGATGTGTTACTAAAGCACTTGGACCTAACCAATTCCATGACTGCATTGTCAAGCTTGGAATGGTAGATATCTACCAACCTTTAGCTTGCAAGGGGGTATTAACATATAAAGAAGAAGAGAGGAATACTACTTAGCTTACTACGCAAGTAACTCACTAGATTAGATTTCATTTCCTTGTAATTTCATGTACATTTAGATTACATTTAGTTAGTTAGTGTGTGCTAGAACTAAGCTAAGTGTATAAATACTTTCATCATGTACATTGAGATCACATTGAATGCATAACAGAGTTTCTGTTTCTCAAGCTTTCTTCTTCTCTCTCCCATGGTGGATTTTTGCTTAGATATGCATTGGAGGAAAATCAATATTCAACCAGCACTGCCATGCAAACTACCTAAAGGGCATGACATGGTCTGGAGTTGGAAGACAAACTAGCCAATATCCACCACATATAAAATGACAGCTAGAATGATTTTTTTTCAACCTTCACTATCTTGTTATATATTGATGATCGAATTTAGGCAAGTGTACCAAGTCGTTTACTAAGTAATAATGTGATAAGTAGAGTATCATCACGTAACTTATTTGAGAACAATAAAATAATAAATAAAAACAATTAAATAAAAGATGAAAGGGGTTTCACAATTTAGTATGTTTGCACAGAGCAAGAGTTTAGGAGTAACCATTTTGAATGCAGAATATTAGGGACAATTAGGATTCTTCTAATCCCCTTTATTCATTTGTTGGAACAAATTAATGGTCAAGCATTATTCAGATATTGGTTTTACATTTTCTATTCAAGTGATGAGTTCGTGGGGTTTTATTTTCTTTCAGCTGTCAAGTTTCACCTACTAATCACACGAGTTTGTACGTGTCGGAACTTACTCTCTGAGATGTTTGGTTTTATTCCCCTCCAGTTATCGAGTTGCAAGCTTACACCAGAGTTTCTACACGGGTTAGTGCTTAGGGTCGACAATCTTGTAGGGAGATGCACCTTCGTGCATAGAGGTATGTGGGGTTCTTACTCTATCAGAGGTAATTGAAACAATGAATTAAACCAGGGTTACCTAAATTCTCAATGGTTCTAAAGGTTCCCTCGTCTATTGAATCTTATAAGTTCATCTTACATACTCTCCCACTCGGTAGTTCTACAAACCAACAACCCTATCTTGTTTACCATACCAAGGATTAAAGGAGAATAAAGTTACTATGCTAATTTAATTCCTTGAAGTTACTACTGTTTCCTTAATTAGTGTAATCGTTATCTTAGTTACTTTCTAATTGAGGTAGGTTTTCACCAATATTAAGTATGTCACTTCCTTAAGTACCTTTATCTCAGGGTTGATTCACATTCTGAAGAAATAAATAATTCGCATAATAAAAAAACTTAAATTAAATAATACAGCAAATAAAATAGAGGTTCATCTTAGAACCCTACCCTAATAGGGTTTAGTTACTCATGGTAAGTAAAGACAAATTACAAAATTAATAAAACATATCCTAGTGACTTAAAGTGAGGAGAGACTCGTCCCTTAAAGCTCCTAGTGCTTGCCTTCCTCTTGAACCGCTTCATTCTGAATGAAAAATTATGAATGAGAGGAGACTTTTTCCACTTAAAAAGTGGAAAAAGCAGTTCTGACCCGTTCCGTGCATGCCTCAGGCGCATGACTGGGCACATAGGCATAAAATGCCATTCCCTGGGCGCATGGCTCATGACCTAGGCACATGGGTGCTATTTTCTTGCGTGTAATCACTTGTTTCTTTGACTTTTGGGTGTTTCCTTCCATATAAGATGTCTTGGAATTTGGGAACAGAATTCTGTTGGAACAAGGGTGTTTCACAAGTCACCTATTGAGTTTTAACAATAACAAGGTATTAAAAATAATCAATTGGACATGCTAAACAATTTGTTCAAGTGTGCAGGATCCATTATCAAAGTACTATTCTTAGAGATTCTGATTGAACAAGTTCAAGAGCAAAGGAATTTA
>Ga0315915_1006387_pt1 | contig 14393 bp, 6 predicted proteins | sample MpolbnodulesMG_FD_207738 | JGI IMG/M metagenome (GOLD analysis project Ga0315915, IMG submission 207738) | Medicago polymorpha root nodule microbial communities from Los Angeles, California, United States - branched nodules | ecosystem: Host-associated > Plants > Roots > Nodule | place: USA... | reverse complement strand
TTATCTATTATCTATTTATTACATGTGTTATTTGTATTTAAAATTAAAATTAAAAATAAAAATTAAGAGTATTTTTGAATAGAAAAGTCCAATCCAAAAATGTGCTAAAAGGGGTAGTTTTCTTTATATATATAATATAAATAAAGAAAGGAAAAAAATATACAACAGGCGACAAACCAAAACCATCAAAGGCCAAAAAAGCGGAAAAGAAAAAGACAAGGGATCTAAGAAAAACGATATAAGTGACTTAAAATTTATTAAAAAAATCATACTGAGAGACAAATTGTTGTGACTTAAAAGTTATTAAAAAAATGTCTTTTTTTTAAAAAAAAAATTTAGACATAAAAAGAGAAAAATTATAAAACAATAAATATAATTACTTTCGCACACTTCATTACTTTCAAGTTGTTATTCTCCAAATGAGTTATTAGAGAATGAATTTGAAACATATGAATCACATAGAGGAAACACTTGTCGGTCACTAATCATTTAGTTGATTTTTTTTATGTCTAAATAAAAATGAGAATAGTTATAATATACTTATTATAATATATTTTAAAAATCATACACATGATCAATGTTTGTAACTAAAAAATTATTTTAAATTAGTTTTTTTAATATCATCGACATCACAATGAAAACAATTAGAATATACGATAATTAAAAATAAGAATAATTATAATAGACGAACTCAATTTTTTCACACTTAATGTTTTTTTCTTTAAAGGAGTCATTAAGAAGTCGTTGGCTCACATAGTTCATAATTCATACACGGGATACATATTTGTTTATAACTAATCATTTAGTTAATTTTTTTTAAGATAGACACTTATTTGTCAATAATCAATATAAAAAATGAAATAAATATTTATCAATGGTAAAAAAAGTACGAAAAAAATATTTGCCATTGATAATTATAAAAAAACAAAAAACACTTATTTGTCATTAATACATTAAAAAAATACGCGGCAACTATTTTTACTAAAAGTCTTATATATTAAATAAAATATGGGTCAAATATTTGCCTTTGATTGAAAAAAAATTGGACAAATATTTGGGTCTAATACATAAAAAAAAACACGAGACAAATATGTGAACCACAAAGTCAGATTAGTTCTAAATTGGCAAATGTTAATCCTAAGAATTTGGTACGCATATTCAATTTAGTTAGTTGAAATTTTCTAATTGTGCAATGAAAAACATGTCATGTCTTCTACTGTTTATATCGGTTAGTTCAATTGTTTCCGTTAAATCTTATATTATATATTTTTAATTAATCAAATATATTATCAAATTCATTTTTTGCTAACACTTAACATAACAATGATATTTATAACAAACTTGTGTGACAACACGAGTATTAGCCCATTCTTTGGTAAAATATAAATACTTCTTGTTTTAATATAATTTTTTTTTAAGAAGCAACCAACCGAAATTGACATTATGGAGAATCAAGTCTGCAACTTTGAGAAGGGCACACTCTAAGGTCATAAGCAACACTGCCAGACCAAATCTTTTATATCATTATATCATTCATATTCTTCTATATATATTCTTTATTTTTAGAATAGTATTAAGTTTCTATTCCTTTTTTTGGCCTTATAATGTGGGAGATTCGAGGACCTACACTAAGTTGATCGGGTTGCAATTTTATTGAAATCACATTGATAAATTGTGGAGATATATTAACTCTTTTAAGTGGATGTCCCCAGAAATTAAAAAAAGAAGTGGGTGTCCCCTCTTACACTCTCGTGTACCTTTGATCGCCATACAAACAAAACAGAGAGTTTAACTACCTTTGAAGAACCCTGCATTCTCACTTACTTTATAACACACACGTATATAATAAGTATTATTTATATACATAAAACACCCATTATATACATTCCTTTATCTATTTACAATAATTAATAATATTGTAATTAAAGCCTCAATCTCACATTAGATATAATCTACCTATCTATATCCATTTCTTCTCAAACATCTATGCATTGAGAGCAGTAGCTTCATACTAAGTATGATCAACTTATCATACATATATTCATTAAAAAAAACTCATATACATAACATAACGCGATACATCCTCATTTAAAATTTAGCTTCGCACTTCAATTTATGCCAAATATCTAACATATTCTTTCTCAACACAATTTATGCCATCATTAATCAATAACTATGTGATCTCTTTGGATCCACCATACATTGAATTTAATATATCTTGTCTCATCACAATCTATGCACATATCATACATTCAATTCATCAACTGCTATTTCTATGGTTAATGGTGGAAATAACCCAGTAATACATATGAAGTATGGAAATAACACTTGTAAAAAATACATGTTCTACCCCTATAATTTGAAATTCCTCATATTTTAACCCTCTAACAGTCCAATTAGGGCTGGCAATGAACCGAGAAAACTCGAAAATAGTTCGGAACTCGACTCGGCAATTAACTCGTTGAACTTGGTTCATGAACCAAACGAGCTGAAAGTTAAGTTCGTTAACTAAATGAGCTAAACTTAAACTATATATAGTTCGACTCGTTTGTTCTTGAGTTGGCTCGATTATATATATAAAATAAACAAAAATAACAATTCAACAACTAAGAATAATTTATATACAAATAACCAAACAAATATAACAATTTATTACCCAGCCAATTTCTCTAAACAAACGTATTACCTAGTCACTAATCTCTTTTGTTTAAACTATAAAACTAACAAGTTGAAATAGTCCCACATCGAGCAGGTATAAGAAATTAAGAGATGCTTTGGCTATATAATAAGAGCAAGTTGTCAACTTTCATTATCTTTTAGCCGGAATGACTCGCTGCTATATGTTTATTGTTTTGATTATGCCCCTCAGGTCTAAAAAAAAAAGCAGGGCTGTCAAATGCAATTATCATAAGAGTATTAGTGCAATTTTTTTTATATTTTAGGGCACATTGGATTTGCCTTTAGACTTGAGTAGATGAGCTGAACCTAACGAGCCGAACTGAGTTGTTTGTGAACTTTATACGAGTCGAACTCGAGTTAAAAAAAAGGTTTGGTTTGAATTCGAGTTTTGAGTTGAACCATTTCTTATCGAGTCGAGCGCAGACAAATTCGGTTTGACTCAACTCATTTTGAGCCTAAGTCCAATCACACATGATGCAATGATGTGGCAATGAATCTTGCCACATGGATTTTTTATGACGCGTCAATGTTTTTTTTCCCTCTATAATAAAATATTTATTCCTGCAACTTATTTTCCTCAACAATTAATCCTATTTCTATTTATACTTAACATCTCATTAGTAATCACATATAACCAATCATAAATAATTCGTTTGTTGGTATTCACATGCACATGCTTTAAGATTAAGTTTATAAATATAGAATGATGCAATAAGATATTAATATGACTTAGAAGAGGTCTGGTACAATGAAAACTTGCTAGATTCTTAAAACATCTTGAATTATGAAAAAACAGTGAAAAATGGACTACGTAAGCCCAAAAACAGAGTTATGGCTCGTGTGATTCAAATTACTTATAGGTGTGATTTGAATCACATTAATCAAAGTGACTTTTAGGACTTTTTAGACTCAATGATTCTCGTAAGAATGCATTATGGTTCAAATCACTTTTGCAAAAATAAGTTTTTTGCAATTTTGAAGAGTAGACTTGTTCTAGATTGATCCAAACCAAACCAAACTCATATTAATACCATATAACCAAAAAAAAGTAGGAATTTCATGCATAAATTAGGACTAACATCATACAAGTCACACGAATGATCAAGCACGTAATTATCATCTTCACACAAACATCATTAAACACAATTAAAACATAAGTTCAATCAATTTGCCTTATTTATGCAACAATAATTAGCCTTCTAAAAACTCTATCTACCCAAAATTCATGAGAAAACACTATTTCCACTTTCCCACATAAACCCTAAATTCCAACGAGTTCCTTATGTACATGGAGGGAGAGGAAGGGGAACCCACATTTTATTGAAGATTAATAATGAGATGATGGCGACGATGATGCATGAAGATGACAACGACTTCCTTAGATTCTATTTATATACTTGTGTCATCCTCTGGATCTCGATTCCCTTCCTTTTCCTTAAGATCCAGTCGAGTGAAAAGATAACTAAACTATCAATTGATGAGCCGAAAAATTTAGAACTTTGAATTTGCCACTATGATGAGTGTATTGTGTCTACGGATCATACCATGAAGATAATATGAATCTCACAAGTAAAAAATATAATATTTTTGAAGCACCTCAAAAATAGGTAGGAGATAACGTTGAAGATTTTTCCTGAAAAATAAGATTATGGCCAGAAGTAGCATCTCTATTAGTCAAATAACCGTAAAATAAAACATGAGAATCTAGCAAATAAGTTATTGGGTCAATAACATGACCTATAGGTGTCATGTTTTGATTTGTCGATAAATACCAAGTTGTATAGGATTAGGGGCCATGCTCATATTATTTTTTTGTTATAAGGGAGGCTAGGGCTCATGTTTCGATTGACATTCACAATTTTTTATTTTTATGCTATGGGTCTAATATAAAATATCTTTTTGGTCGATAGTCATTTTCAGAAAATAAATAGTCACTTAAAAAAATAATAATTACTCACTCCGTTCCATAATAATTGAGTCATTTGCAAAAAAAAAATGTCCCAAAATAACTGAGCCATTTCACTTTTCAATACAATATTAATTATTTTTTCCCCTTTATAACTCTAATTAATACTACTTTCATCATTCTCAATTCAATATATTCCACTTTACATTTATGATAATGGAGAATGCACCAATACTTAACAAATGCACTTAAAACTATTTTTCTCTCTCCTTCGTTTATACAATTTTCTTAATTCGTGTAAAATGAGCTTTTGACTCAATTAATTCGGGACAGAGGGAGTATGATTTTAATTTCTTATATCAAATGTATTATCTATACTATATATAAAGAAAACTACTCCTTTCAGCACTTTTGGGCTGTATTTTTCTTTCGAAAAATACCCTCAATTTTCAATTCAAATAACACATATAACAAATAGATAAGAATAAATTTAAATATTAAAACAAATTTAACGAACATGATATAAATATATATGTCTATTTTTTTTTCCTTTATTGTTTAAAAAGTGTAACAAACCGGATAAGTATATTTATACTTACTTTTTCATTATCCCAATTATACCCGTAAACAGTTTTTTCTATAATAAACATTTTTGTTGGTGTCACTAAAAAAAGAATTTAGATTATATTTTATTTGTTATATTGTTGGTGTTATTGAAATAGATAATCATAATTAATTTGGTATGTTGTAACTTGAAAGCAACAAACATTTTATATTTTTAGTTTTAATCAAAATCAAAAAAATTTTAAAAAATATTATTCATAATTTTTAAACGTTAGCACAATTAAAAGAGCGGAAAGATGAACACGTGAGTGCCCTTCTTTTCGCTAGTTTATCATATAAAGATTATACAAACTTGAATATGGTTAAATTTCATGGCAAAAACTTATGAAAAACAAAATACAATTCTTAAATAAATAAAATCCTCTTGTGGACGAAACTTATCGAAAACAAAAAATAAATCTTCAGAAAAGGTAAAACACAATAGGTTGACTCGTTATCACTAAATCAAGTTGAAATTGACTAATACCCCACGTCTAAGTTTATTTTTTACCATACCCCACATTTAGGTTGAAATGAAATTACACACTTACACAACTTTTTTGACTAATCTATAGTTGAATGAATTTACGATGGAGGAAATTTTATGCATATTTTTCATATGATTATTTCAATATATTTATGTTAAAATATTAACCACCACACATACATGCTTATCACTTTAAAACATAATTCACTATAAAGATGGCAAATTTTATATATATATATATATATATATATATATATATATATATATATATATATATATATATATATATATTTTAAAACATAATTTAGAAATTTATAATTTCTAAATACTAGTTTCCTTATTATAATAAATACCAAATTCTTTAAAAAAAAGTTAAAAATAAACAAAGACAAAATAAAGATGAATACTTTCACACATTAAAAATGCAAGACCTGCAATATCGACTAAGTAACAAAAATAATTTATTAGCTAGAGAAAAATAAATAAAATTTTCTTAACCATTATAGCTAAAAGGGGATTTGTTAATGAATCTCAATATTAACAATTTAGCCAACACAAAAATCAAGTATCATGTTGGTTAAGCATCACTTATGAAATAAACTCATCGCATGCATTTTTTTTTTCATTAGTGTAAACTTTTTTTTTATCTCCAATAAATTATAATTGTCAAATTGTTAAAAATATTTGAATTTAATCATAATAATATAAAATCCATACTTTTTTTTGAAGGATATAAAATCCATACTTAAAATTATATGTGATTGTTTGGCAATATAATTTATTTTATATGATACTATATTAAAGTCATATTCGATGAATGTATACAATTATAATAGTCAAACCTTTGCTAAAACATTATACCAAAAAAAAAACTTTACTAGATTAAGATATATAGTTTTATAGTTATATAGTCAAACCTTTGCTAAAACATTGTACCAAAAAAATATCTTTACCAAATTAAGATATATTATTTTATAGTCATGTAGTCAAACCTTTGCTAAAAGATTGTACCAAAAAAATCTTTACCAAATTAAGGTATATAACACAATACAAATGCATGAACCAATAATTTTGAGGTGAATCCAAAAACAATTTTAATATCACTTAGTTTCATTTCCTTCTTCTTATTTATAACAATCACATAATACTTTGAAATCATAGTAAATCACAAAAATCAGTGCATCATTAGTAAAACAAAAAAAAAGAGCATAATGACTTCCCAGATTTCCTTCTTCCTTAGTCCCTCGCCTTCATCATTTTGCTTGACACATATTGCCCAGTCCCACTATCCTCTCGAGTTATCCGTTCAAGCATCATATCATTCTTTGAGAGGTATACTAATATATATGTTTTTCTTTTCAATCTTATATTAAATTCATATTTTCAACGATTTGCCTCGTTAGATATTTTAAAATAAATTAAAGTTTTTATATTAGAGGTGATATAATTCTATCCCTTTTTTTTAGTTTGATATGGTGTATGCAACATATTCTCCTGGCATTGATTAATACTTATCAAGCTCTTTGGTCTCCATGTCAAAACAATGATTGTTGGATTAATTTGATGGTTAATGATATATACCTTGACAATTAAACTAATCCAACAATATTTTTTTTTGTGGGAATAGTCAAACTACGAAATTTGTCCGAAGAAGTTACCGTTTGTAGATAATTTGTGGTCTATATTATCCTAAACACTTTTGTTGGCAAAATCACACTAATTAAAACTCAATTATAAGTACAAAAAATGTTTGTATTTATATGACTCAAGTATTGTACAACTTTGATATAAAAAATATATATTTATGTATGACCACCTATAAGAACGAATGTCTATAACACTGGTTAAAAAAACCCTAGCTTCTCTTTTCTCTGCCTTCTCTCAACACAAAACTTGTTGCCGCCGCCCAAAAATCCAATATATCTTCTTAAGATATAGAGGATGTTTATGGTGGTGCGACGAGCGGCTTGAGCCCTCCGCACCACCTACCTCCAGATCTGTCGATGGTCCTGTACGGCAGTTTTGGCGGTGGTTCTGACGGTCGATCTCTTGTGGAGTCATGAATTGTGTTATGGTTCTATTTCTCTGACCGCTCAACGCTGATGACTTGAGTTAGTCTTTTTGGTATGTGGTTGTTGATACCATATCCGTTTTCTCTCTTGACGGTGGATGGAGGTTATGTTTGCTCGCAACGTAGGTGGTGATGAGTCGGTCACAAAAGTTGTGATTTGTGTCTGCATATGATCTGTTATGGTTTTGATGGATTTTTGGCTGTGCTGTGTGGTGGTGTTTCATGGTGGTTTCCATGGTGGTGCTGATGTCTTTTGTGGTGGTACTCGTGGTGGTTTTTGGTGGTGATGCTCGTGGTGGTTGGTGTTGGTTTTTAGTGATAATGCTCGTGGTGTCTGGTTTTTGGTGGGGATTAATGGTGGTTTTTGTGGTGGTTAATGGTAGTTTTGGTGGTGATGGTTTTTGTGGTGGTGCTTGTGGTGGCGAGTGGTGGTTATGTTTTTTGTGGTTTCTCTTCTATGAGTTTGTTGTTGATGGGGTTTTCAAATACATGGATGTTAGACGATGTGGCTTGTTTAAGGTGCGGTTACATGGGTTTTTGGTAGGTTTGATGGTTATTTTGGAGGGTTTTTCAACGGTTTGGCACAAGATTTGTTTGCGGGCGTTTAGACTTTGGTTCTTGGAGATGACTTTTTGGTTTGGTGTTTTTACTGGTTTCGAGGGCCCTCAGTGGAGGGTGTTTTTGGTTTGTTTGTAGAAGTTTGTATTTGATACATGAGTGTTTGTTTGAGTGTTCCGCATATATACGACACACTTTTCCTTTGTATGTTGCTTTTTAAGTCTCCTAGCCTAGCATTCCTTGTGCTTGCTAGGATTCTCAATATATTTGCATCTTAATCCATCGTTATATTTTAACTTTATACTATTCATATTCTCTCTCATCTAACACATATGTTGTGTTAGGAACTCAAGGAAAAAAGATGATATATTTTTAATAAAACCATTGACCTTTCATTATCATTTTTCTCATTATTTTTTTTCCTATAATAAAATATATCTTTTATATTTTGTCATTAATTTACTAAATATTTGCATAGGTATACATCCTCTCCAAATCATGGTAGGAAAACGGAATTTTGACGGATTTCGTTCAATACACTCTCAAGGTGATATACTTTTACTTGAATTTTGAGAATAGATTCATATTTTCGCACATTACCATTGAAGTAATTAATTTTTAAAATGCAATATTAAAATTAATGCAATGACTCTATTTAGCAAAATATGTTAATGAAGGTTCTCAAGATATTGTGCCTTCTATCGAATGCTTCGAGACTCTAGAGACGAATAACAAAGAGGATCAAATTTTTCATCAGGTATGTTATCACTATTATTAACCCATCTCTTTTATTAACATTATGATCATTTTTCCATGTTTATAATTTTTTTTAACTTAAAATCTCACTATGGAGACCTGAAATATATCTTATGTAAATAAAATTTCTAATCAACATGACTTGCGAAGTAGACGAAGGTACAATTACGTTTGCGAAGTAGTAGAGGAAGGAAGTGTGGGCATGCAATAGATTTAAAAAGTAAATTAATGTTGATAAATTTATATGATGTGGATCCTCATATCACATATAAAAAATATAGCAATAAGAAGTTAACAACATAGAAAGATTTAAAAAGCTAACAAAAATAGCTTTAAATGGGAGATTATGAATGATAAAGCCACTTTTGTGGAAAATAAATTTTGAAAGATGCATATGGTGTTATAGATGAAAGTGGTATGAGTAAACCGATAAGTGCCTAGTAGATAGACAATACCAAGGTGATGATGTATTCCACACCAAAGCATTAACCAATTGTTAAGAGTGAAAGAAGAAAAAATAGTTTCTCGCATTTGGTTTCCACTTAGTAAAAATTCTTATACTCTTTATTTGTTGAGTGTTCTCCGCGTCAATATTGTGTATTTTGTTCTTCTTTTCTCATCTTTTATTTTAGTCATGTGGTAATATTAGTTTTCTTTCATACTCTTATTATATGCATATTTAATTTTATTATTTCAAAAATCCTCTTACATTAATTCTTTCGTGAGGGGATGATCATAGTAATCAGAGGCAAACTAGTATTTTACTTCTGACATAAAATCAAGAAAACTAAATGTAGTTAACTAACAATATCAATTTACTTTGAAGGTTTTGGTGAGAAAGGAGATCAAGAAGCAAATTAATGCAGTGAAATTGATGTTGGGCTCGATGGAAGATGGAGAGATAACCATATCAGCTTATGACACAGCTTGGGTTGCTCTCATAAAAAATGTTGATGATGAAAATACACCACAGTTTCCATCTTCTCTTGAATGGATTGTCAATAATCAGCTTCCTGATGGTTCATGGGGAGATGAATTATTTGTAGCTCATGACAGGATTATCAACACTCTGGCTTGTGTTATAGCCTTGAGATCATGGAATATGCACCCTCAGATGTGTCAAAAGGGTAATTCTATACATAATATGAAAAAATTATAAGTATTTAGTTTTGGGACTAAAAAGTAAAAACAATGTTTTTATTAGATGAAAACCAAGTTTTTACCAACTTTTTATAGAGATTAAAATCAGGTTTTACCAATTTATACATATTACAGGTATGAAATTTTTCGTGGAAAATCTTCACAAGCTTCAGGATGAGAATGCTGAGCACATGCCGATCGGATTTGAAGTTGCGTTTCCTTCACTACTCAATATAGCTCGAAGTTTGAATATTGAAGTGCCCGATGATTCTCCTATCTTGAAAGAAATACTTGAAATGAGAGACGAAAAGCTCAAAAGGTATGTATACAATATTCTTATAACACAATACAATATACATGTCGGTAGTAAGTAGTAAGAGTTTGACTATGCGAATATAGTTCAAAATTCACGAGACATTTGTAAAATAACTATTAACATCGCAGTTATTATAATCATTAAACATAACATTTATGTGATAACAGAATACCAAGAGATGTGCTGCACATGGTGCCCACAACATTGCTACACTGTTTAGAGGGAATGCAGAATTTGAATTGGTATCAAATTCTGAAGTTGCAGTCCCAAGATGGGTCATTCTTGTTCTCGCCATCTTCCACAGCTTTTGCTCATATGCAAACCAAGGATGAAAATGCTCTCTACTACTTGGACAATGTTGTCAACAAGTTCAATGGAGGAGGTAAAATTTTCCTGCCAAATGCTTATTTCTCTAATAAAATCATATTTGACCACTTTTTTTAATATGTGTTCAATTAATTAAGCCTGCATGGAGTATTTATTTATTTGTTTATTTTGTCAGTTCCAAATGTCTTTCCTGTGGACTTATTTGAACACATGTGGGTTGTGGATCGGCTAGAACGTCTAGGAATTTCAAGATATTTTCAACAAGAGATCAAGGAATCTGTCAATTATGTGTCAAGGTACATATATGATAAGTTGATTTACAATTTGCAAATAGTTGAAAAAAATAGTATGATTATTCACTTGATAAATGTAATTTAAAATTTATAGATATTGGACTGAGAAAGGTATTTGCTGGGCGAGAAATTCAGAGGTTCAAGATATAGACGACACAGCAATGGGATTTAGAATCCTAAGGTTGCATGGCCACCAAGTTTCACCGGGTAAGTTCAAAGATTTCACCACCTTATAAAGAGTAAAATGAGAAATTAAGGTAATTGATATTTCAATTTGATCATAATTTATTATGTATGCGTGCATAATATCAATTATTAATATTAATTAGTACTTCAGTATGACTATAAAGTGAATTGTTCAAATTGGATTAAGTTTTTCATACTACATAACACAAAAGTTGATGGTTTTTTCTAATTCCTTGATTCTGATATTGCTTGCTAGAGTTATATATGATCTTCACAAATGGAAAAATAAATGTTTATGTTTGATTGCTAACTGGCAGATGTGTTCAAGCAATTTGAGAAAAGCGGTGAATTCTTCTGCTTTGCCGGACAGCTAAATCAAGCTGTTACTGGCATGTTCAATCTATATAGAGCTTCTCAAGTTCTATTTCAAGAAGAGAAGATTCTTGAGGATGCCAAGAATTTTTCAGCCGAATATTTAACCAAGAAACGTGCTGCTAATGAGCTCTTAGATAAATGGATCATAACTAAAGATTTACCTGGCGAGGTGAGTTCTAATTTCATTCCTACTGATTTTTGGCGTCTGCGTGTATACTTCCGAACAAGGTCAGTTTTTAATAAGTTGTTGGAGTGTAAATGTAGTTGCCAAGTTAAAACCCTCTAGGTACTTTATATGCATAGAGATCAATACAAGAAAACACTCTTTTCAAAACACTATATTATTAGTTTAAGACGTTTATGTGAATTCCACTTAATTATGTGACACATTTTCAAAATAACTAGACCATATAAATTTCAACGATGTTTTGAAGATAAAAAAGTGTATCACAGAGTTTATTGCGGACATTTCATACCAGTGAATGCAGTAAAAAACAAGAAATAAATTGAGAATTGATAAATTTATGTAGAGAATTTTAGCCCATTAACATTGTAACAAACATTCTGCAGGTGGGTTATGCTCTGGATGTGCCATGGTATGCTAGCTTACCCCGATTAGAGACAAGGTTTTACCTTGAACATTATGGTGGTGAAAATGATGTTTGGATTGGCAAGACCCTTTACAGGTAAGAATCTTAATTTTACATTGAATGTGATGGCTCACATCAATAACCGGAGAACAATTTCATCTTTACCTAATAGCTTACAACTATATACTTGAGTCTTTAATGTCAAAAAGATTTAGAGTTTAATACTATATGCTTCTATTTTTCTATTTATTTTGATAGGATGCCGTACGTGAACAATGATGTTTATCTTGAGCTTGCAAGGTTGGATTACAACAATTGTCAAGCAATGCATTATGATGAATGGAAAGAAATCCACAGGTAAGAGTAATAACCAGAGAACACTCTAACATGCTTCACTCAATGAAAGCAATAACTAACGAACATTCAAATATTTGCAATTAAAAATCTATATATTAGGTGGTACATGGAATCAGAACTAGAAGGGTTTGGATTAAGCAAAACGAGTCTCCTGATTGCTTATTATGTAGCAGCGGCAAGCATATTTGAGCCTGAGAGGTCTCTAGAGAGACTTGCATGGGCTAAAACAACAGCTTTGCTGCAGATATTGGAGTCGAATTTCGAAGATGAAGAAGCTAGGAGTGCTTTTATAGATCAGTTCAATAAATGCATTAACGAAGGAAATTACTCAAAGAAGTAAACAAAATATCTTTCCTATATTCTTTATCTTTCTAACAATTATTGTGTATACTTATTAATAAAGTTAGTAGTTCCCATATATCGGGCATATCTTGTAATAATATTTTATATTTTAACACTAGTTAATAGCTCTCAGTAGACATTAAATTTCACCATTGATGCAACAAAATGTGTTTTAAATATGTATGAGTAATTTGTTGCAGGGGGTTAGACGAGAACAAGAGAGAGGAGAAACTCATGGGAGTTTTGCTGACAACCCTTGATGACCTTGGCCTCCAAATGTTTAAGAATCAGAACCAGGAAAATTCTCATTATTTGAATGAAATGGTGAGTGGATATCCTTTTGTTGAGACTTGTAACTTTATATATATTCATTTATAAATGTAACTTCGTTTGAGCACTGCTAGAGCCAAGTTTCAGTTAAATGAAACATGTAAAAGAATGGCAAATAGGAGGAACTTTAGAATTTTTTTCCTAAAGCTTTTCATTTTGTTTAATGATCAGTGGCAAAGGTGGTTTTCAAGCTGGGTCAATGAAGGAAACAGATCCAAAAGAGAAGCTGAATTACTTGTGGAAATCATAAATTTAACCGCTGGATATTGGTCAAAAGATGTACAGCTCAATCCTGAGTACCAGAAACTACTTGAAGTCACAAACAGAATCTGCACTGGCCTCCGTAATCACCAAAGCAACAAGGTTAGTAATGAATACTAGTTTTATGCTTAGAAGTGCATGTTTGGATTAACGGTTAGGTTCTTAGAGTCACGGTTTGCTGACATAGTTTTGGTAAAAATTACACTTTGGAACTTCAAAATCAATATGTGACCATGATTTTGTCAAACTCACTGTGATTTACAAACATTCACTAAGATTCACAAAGATACTTAAAGGAAACTATGATATTTCATAGAAGTTATATGATGTTTAATAGGGATGTTTATAATAAAGTAAATTTAACAGCTAGTATTCAAACTATACAAGTTGCATAATGAGGTGATAAATTCAAACTCAAATTAAAAATTTGAAGTGCGTGGCTATCATGACTTGGTTCATTCAATACTCAAACATCTAGATCCTGAATTTTTGTACATTTATGTTATTGTCAGGCACATGCTAGTATCAATACACCTGAGATAGAGTCAGAAATGCAAGAACTTGTGGAATTGGTGCTTCAAAACTCTCCAGATGGCTTGCATTCCAATATCAAGAATACATTCCTTGCGGTGGCCAAGAGTTTTTACTATGAAGCATACTGTGACCCAGAGACCATTTACTCTCATATTGATAAAGTTCTCTTTCAAAAAGTGATTTGAAACAACTAGTAGCAACTAGTAATGTTTCAAAACAGGTGTTATGGTTCATTATTTTACCATGTTATTTTTCTTCTAGTCTTGTTTGGATTTAAACTTT
>Ga0315915_1006384_pt1 | contig 14397 bp, 7 predicted proteins | sample MpolbnodulesMG_FD_207738 | JGI IMG/M metagenome (GOLD analysis project Ga0315915, IMG submission 207738) | Medicago polymorpha root nodule microbial communities from Los Angeles, California, United States - branched nodules | ecosystem: Host-associated > Plants > Roots > Nodule | place: USA... | reverse complement strand
TGTTTTAATCTTCCAATTTTCATGAAAAAGTCCTAATAATCTGAAACTCTATCGAGAATTGTCCTAAGCATGTTTTAAAATCGAATTCTCAATAACGATTCGTCATTAGACAAACTCATTAGTAACTACACAATCACTTTTGGTTTCAAATGCCACAATCCATGACTTGATGGCCAAATCCGAAGTCATCAATGAATTAATATAAAAGTCAAATAATCTTCACCAAATTAAAAAGCGCACGTAATAAAGGCAAGCTGCTGTCAATTGCCAACTCAATTTCTTTTTCTTACGGTACAAACTGCCAAATTAATTCTATGCTCATCAAAATAAACCCCACTAAAATAAAATAATTCTTATAATGACGTGATATGTTGTCACCATTTGAAAATATTAGTGGATCTTCTTGACTTAATCCTGCTCGAGTTAAACGTAATCAAGGTGCCGCTAGGTGGGACGATGACTTTGACTGTTATCCAAGAAAAAACTTTTAATTTGTCGACGACAAAAAAAGCCATCTAAATTTTTGTTTTCAATCCTTCTAGCTTTGGCATTTGATTAGCATGGCGACATCTGTTTTGTTTATACGACAAATTCCAAATTTTGTAGAAATTAGTACTAACGTATAGGTAGTTAGAGTTTTGAAAGCCTAAAAGTGATATAGTTTTTAATTAATTGTTTATTCGAACATTTTACTTTTTTCATGAATGGTATTTAAAGATTTCATACAATATTTAACTCGTTTTTTTGACCAAGTTAATGCAATATTTAACTTTTGAAAATTCTATTTCGTGATACAATATTTTAGACATAAAAAAAAAATCTATTTCGTCATATTTGGTTAAGTAGGATCTCTCGTTTTCTCACATTGTGTTTACTAGTATTATTATGATATGATGAATCAAATTAAATTGAACCACAAGATGCGTGCAGTTTTATATCTGTATAAGTCTTTGACTCAACGCCAATCTGGTTCAGTCCCCCCAACATGGTAAAAACGAACCAACAACACTATAAGTCTGCCAACACCACATCATTAATTTTATAAATGGAATATGAGACCACCAACTAAAAGTTGTATTTGATCCGGAGTTTATTTTATTCAATAAATTGTTAAATGAATGGAAACCCTAAGGGTCCGTTTGGTACGCATGATAGGATAGAGACATGATATGATATGAAATTGGATAGAGACATGATATGATATAGACATGATAACACTTATCCTATCATGTGTTTGATGCACACGTGATAAACACCGGGATAACAATATTTTATCATATTAAATTACAAAATTACCCTTATAATCAATAACATTTTTAATTGATTTTCATATTATACATATCACAACAACATCACATAATAGAAAAAAAATTGAAATCATGAATGGCCATAAAAAAACGAAATAAAAAGGAATATGAAAAGAAAAAAAATTAAAGAATCGAAATCTAAAAAAAAAAGAGGAAAGTTCAAATCCATAAATTAAAAAGGAAGAAAAATCGATAAAAACAAAGATGAATTTAACAAATTGAATTGTCAAAATGATTATCTGACAACCTTCTGAAAGATAGAAGGAATAGAAACGATAATAAAAAAATTGAAGGAATAGAAACAAATGATAAAGAAAAAAAAAGGAATAGAAGCGGAATGATTATCAACAATGATAATAAACGAAATGATTATTATCCATAACATTTCTCTGAAACGAATTGGAACATTTTGAGATCGAAAAAAAAAAGAATTGAAATTGATAAAGAAAAATAAAAGTCCAAAAAAAGAAGAAAAATAAAATGGAATCTATAAAAAAAATTGAAATCGATTATAAAAATGGAGAATTTAGAAAAAAGAGGAAGAAGATGATAGGAATGGATGAATGATTATATGAGAGGTGTAAGAAGGATGAGGGTAAAATAAGGATTCATTTTGTCAAATTGGATAGGTTAATTTTAACCCAACTTAAACTTAGGATAGAAAATACAAAGGAGTGATAGGATAGGATAAATAAAAGGAATAATTTATCATATCCTATTGTTGCACCAAACAAAAGATTGAGATAGGATAGGATATGCTAATCATATCATGTCTATCTATCCTACGCATGAAACGGACCCTAATAGTAGTACAATGTACATAGTGTGAACAAAACTTGAATAATTAAAATATAGTTTAAAATAAAGAAGTTACTTAAACCAAAAGCAATAAATATCATACATTTTTTTTCACAATTTCTTCGTATCCTTGAATATGCATGTGAATAAAGGAATGTTAATAAATTATAAATGAATAATCAAGGTTCAAATAACAATGTCCAAGGAACTTTTCAACGAGGTAAGGTCTTGGGAGTCAATTTTATTATAGATGATAAGGTTGAGGTTAATATGCTAGGTTGGATTAAAAAGTGGGATACATCGATTTTTTTTCCTAGAGAGTATGGATCATTGATTGCGTGACCATAAATATTAAGGGTATTGATAAGGAAAAGGCAGGACCGTTCATTTTGAAAAACCATTTGGATTTTGTAGCAATTCAAGCGACAAAATTGGAGATGCTAAGTGACACTATTTGCTGCTACTTGTGAGTATGCAGTCCTTCTGCGAGTGAAATTGTGATCCGGTTATGGGTACGGCTGGAGACCTAGTCGAAGCCTGACCCAGAATCGATAAAATAGTGTAAAAAAATATGAGGTTGTACGGTTGAGTTTTTTTTATTTTTAATGGTTAGAAACGGTCGGCCTTTGGGTGTCTAATGAGTTAATGATTAGTGTTTTTTATATAATATTTGAGTTTATTTTATTTAAATTTTATATGTTTTTATTTCCTTTTTAGAGCTATTTTACTTCAATTGCAAGTTATTTTATTTCAGGAACAAATATTTCAAAGATTGCGTCTTGGAGCAAAAGAAAGGTGATTTGGAGCTTATCTGTGCCAAAAATATGAAGATCTTATACAAAAAATATATTGTGCAAAAAGTTTGAAGATCTTTCATCAAAATATGAAGCCTGGCGCGCCCCTTATTGTCCTTTTGCTGCTTTTGCTTCTTTGACAAGCTGCCTATTTTATTATTTCTGAGCTAGAGCCTATGGTTTCTTGTGCAACACTTTAGTGATTTATTTCTTAGGGCTCAAGTCAATGTTAGACTATAAATAGAGCAACCATCTAGCTTGTATAATCATCTTTTGTTCTTGGAATTCATTAGTGCCAATTGTTTTCTTTTAATAAAAGTTCTTCTTTATTTTATTTTATGTTCTTCTTCTTCTCTTCTATGTCTACAATGAACATGAGTGAGTAGACTCTTCTTGTCTTGGGATTGTTGGATAAGTCTAATGACATAATCCTAATCAAACCGAGCCTCAAGCCCTAACTTTATGTCAACATATTTTCTAATCTATTTCACCGTTCTTATAATCAATAACAAATATTAATCAATGGATCGAAAGATGAAGTTTAATAGTTGTTATTGATTCATCACAAATATTCAGCGGTGGATCGAAAGATGAAGTTTTAATATTGGAACAAGGGAATTTAGACAAAGATTGCAAAACATGAAAATAGTCTAGCAAACCTTTAGACAATAAAGTTTCGAGCTTCAAGGATTTCAATAGCAATCAACCATGAAAATAGGCGTGGTTGCTAGAGAAACACACTCACTGAGACCGAAAGGAGATGTATAGGCTAAAGAGAAACTTGTCTTTAGAAAATAGATCCAACATAAAGTTCTAGGTTTAGGGTTTTGGTTTGTGGAGGGTTTGTCATTATGATGAACCAATAATCCCAATGCGCTTTTTTTTTATTCTTTTTAAACCGTTAAAATCCCAAACTTTTCAACTAAACTTTCTTCTTCTAATCATTCATAATAGTTAATTGAATTCAATAACTCCCTGTCGGAACGATACTCTTTTACTACTTCGGAAAACTGTGCACTTGCGGATTTACTACATTTCTATTAATATTTTAATGGTTGATGTGAAGAAGAAACTATGATAGCACAGTATGGAGACACACTCTTAAAAAATGCTTTGCCACTTCTTGATTTGAGGATAGTGGCAAGGATGTCCACAAGAGATAGAAGTGGATTGCTACGTTCTTTGTAACGAAGTAAAAAGAAGAATTAGGTTATTATCTGTTATAAGGATATTCAACTATGAATGGCTCAGGTGTTTCTCTATAAGGTAAAACGTCACAGTCAGTAAATAGCAATGATTAGAAAAAATTGGATGGTTCTTCATGGTAACTCATAGATTGTGGTAGTGGATGCTTGTGGAGTTGGAAAGACGATTGAAGTGAAATTTAAGGAAGATAGTGCTAATATGTTTATATACTCTCAAGGGTGTCAGGAAGAAGTAGTCAGGGTGGTGGAGGGGGAAGGGATAGTACAAATAGAGAAGATGGAGTAAATGAGGGGGAGTACGAGTTCATTTATTGCAATGTTAGAGGGTTAGGGAGTTTGGAGAAGAGAAAAGAACTTTTGAAGTTGGTAAATGAGAAAATTCCTTGACGTTCTATGGTTGTTTGTCCTCTACGTATTGCTGATTTTCGTCCAATTTCCTTAGTTGCTTGTTTGTATAATATTTTGGCCAAGGTACTTGCTAATTGGTTGAAGAATTTTATAACTAGTGTCATTTTAGATTCTTAGTCGGCTTTTTTAAAAGGCAGACAATTTCTTTGATGTTATCCATGTAGAGAATGAGATAACCGATGAAGCAAGACGACTTAAAATAAGTTATTGTTATTCAAGGTAGATTTTGAAAATGCTTATAATTCTTTGGAGTGGAAGTATTTTGAAAATGTTATAGTGAAAATGAATGTCCCGACTTTGTGGTGGAAATAGAATATGGAATGTGTAACAATAGCGGCAATGTGTTTATTGGTTAATGGTACTCCAACTGAAGAGTTTGCATTAGAAAGGGGGTTGTGTCAAAGAGACCCCTTATCTCCCTTTCTCTTTTTGATAGCGGCAAAAGGATTTAACATTTTAATGAATGGTTCGGTGGATGCTAGTTTGTTCACTTGTTACCGAATTGGTGAGCACGTCTAGGTACCAATTTCTCATTTACAATTTGCGGATGATACCTTGTTACTGGAAGGAAAAAGTTTGAATAATGTTAGAGCTATGAAGGTTCTTATTATCTTGTTTGAGGTGATAACAAGTATAAAAGTTAATTTTAACAAGAGTATGTTGGTTGAGGTTAATATAGTTGATTCATGCCTTAGTGAAGCGCCCTTGGATATGAATTGTAAAATTGGGCGCCTTCATTTCTTATATTTGGGGCTACCTATCGGTGGGGATTCTCACAGGGGGGGGGGGGTCATTTGAAGTCTAATATGTCCTCTCTTCCGGTCTATTTTCTGTCCTTCTTCAAGGCTTCCTCCCACATGTAGCATTTCTTCTCTTAAATATATTTTTAACTGCTTTTCCTGGAAGGGGAGTGAGGATATTAGAAAAAAAATTCGTGGATTTAATGGGATACTATTTTTTAGAAAAAGAAGGAAGGAGGTTTCAGGGTGAGGATAAAGGAGTTTAATTTAGCAAGTGATGTTGGAGGGTATTGGAGCACCGTGAAAGTTTATGGTTTAGGGTTCTAGAAGCTAGTTATGATGAGGAGGGGGTTATGTTATAGTAGGGCAGTAGGACCAATTTAGTAGCGGAACTTTAATTGATCTGTGACAAAAGAGGCTTAGGGGAAGGAATATGGCTAGTTGATAATAATTGTCGGAGGGTGGGAGATTGCACCTCTACCTTATATTGGAAGGATTGTTTGATGGATGGAGGGGCGTTTATTGAAAGATTTAGGCGGTTGTTTGTTTTGTCTGAGAACAATTGGTGACGGTGGCATAAATGATATCTTTAGGTTGGGGTGTGGGAGGTGAGGCGTGGAAGTAGTAAAGGAGATTGTTGGCTTGGGAGGAGGACTTGGTGAGGGAGTGTAGTGAACTGTTAACATCTTTTGTTTTATAGGTTGGTATTGCCGATATGTGGGTTAGGAAATTACATCTGTCAAACTCATTTACCGTAAGTAGTGCTTGCCATTTATTGACATCTCGATACATCAGAATTGCAGTCTGTCAATCATTGTTTTATTAATGTTTATATGGTTTTGTTAAAGGTTAATCTCTTCACTTAACGTTTGCTTCTCAACCGCATCCTAACAAAAGATAATTTATTCAAGCGGGGGGTGATTCAGTATAACAATCAACGCTACATGGGAGATTGTGGATTTAATGAAGACATTGACCATTTATTTGTCACTTGCAATTTTTTTGGCAATATACGGGGATTGGTGTCACTCTGGCAATGTTTTGTTACAATGCTTTTAGGTTCTATTACGGCTCATCATGAGCAGTTTTGTTGTTCGGGAGGTATCAAAAAGAAGGCTCGTTTAGCATTCAAGATCATTTGGCTTGGTAGTGTTTTGATTATTTGGAAGGAAAGAAACAACCGTATTTTCACACACAAAGAGGATAATTTGCAATCTTTATTAGAAAAAAATTAAGCTTCAATTATATTAGTGGTTGAAAGTGAATTTTGTCACTTTTGGTTTTGATTATCATTATTAGTGGCTTAATTTCCTTTTATGTTTAACAGTTGTTTCCTAATTTTGCTTTACGACCTGGTTTCTTAATCTTGTTGATGTATTTCATTGTGATGTCACTTTGTGAACTCTTTTCAAATTTATCCTGACACTCCTTATGGAGGATATTCTTGTTTGGTTGTAATAATATATTTCATTTTATCTTCTTAGAAAAACAATATCTTTGAAAGTTTAAAACACAGATTATTTAAAAAATAAAATAAAAACAAAAGCACCAAACCGAGTTTGTTTGTATCATGTGTCTTATGTCTATATATCTTTCTACACGCGCTTTTTCTTTCTTCGTTTTTTCCAGTCTACCTTTGTCACCATGTGCTGCTGCTGCTGCACTAAATCATTTTTTATGATCATCACCACCAAATACAAACCCATGAAATAGAAAAATATAAGACAATTTTGTAACATAGATTTACAAAAATCAAATTAGCATTATAAAAAAAGTATCATTATTGTTATTTTCATCGGTGAAAAACAATTACATTGTTCCAAAAAAAAAAAACTTTGATTTTAGGGGGAGTTAACACACTTTAATTTCCTTTGACTATTCCACACCTTATTCTCACACCTTCCCACACGGGTGAGACTTCAGTGACTTTGTGTTGGATGACTTTGGTGACTTTAATGTATTTTAAAGAAAAGAGAGTGATGATGGAATGATTAAAATAAATTATTTTGATGAGAGAGAATTATTGGTTAGGAGAGAGATAGAGACAAAGGCACCGAAGCCAAAGACACCGAAGCCAAAGGCACCGAAGTGCTGCCCCTTCTCACACCACTACCTTTGTCACAAAGTGGTTTTTCTTTTATAACTATGATTTAGTTAATGAGTTGAAAGAAACAAATTCCTTAGACATGCATTGGGATTTGAATTCTGACACAAGACCAGGTCACTAGATAACAAAGCAAAGAACCTTTTTCTCCTTTTAGAAAATCTTAGTGTCCCCCTTCATCTCTTCAATTTCAAACAAACATTTTGATTAAATTAAAACCCTAACAATAAGGTCATTCCATCCAATTCTAGATCATAGTTATAAAACAAAAACCGCTTTGTGAAGATGCAAAGTTAAAATTGACTTAAACGAACTTATGTCGTTTAAACTAGTACAGTGCAGTGGTTAGAGAACAAGAAACTGAAGAGAATAACTCATTCTAATTAAAATTCCCACATATCTCCTGAAGATACATTAATTGGAACATCTTGAAGTAACAAACTAGTATGAGATACAGCAAGAAAAAGAAGAAAAAAAAACCTTCAAAGTTCAAAATTAGAGGAGCTTGAGGATCTTAAGTACATAGTAAAAGACTTTTCTTTCTCTCTTTTTATGTTTTGGGGTACAATTATTTCTCTCTTTTTAACAAGAGAAAAGAGGAAGAAAATACGTGATGGTAAAGCGCAAATTAATCACTCACGATTCACGAAGATGCAGTCATCATTGTGCTTATACAGTTATACTAGTAGAAATTAAAAGAACCCTTTTACAAACCCAAGATCAGAAGAAACAGAAGAGTGAGAGTGAAAAGAGATACAGAAACACAATAAGTACTAATTAAAACTCAAACACAAAATATTCTATCATTGCATAGAAGAACAACAAATAACCAAATCCACATAAAGACACACCAACCAGAAAGAAAATACAACGCAACTTAGCAAAAGTCCCTTAACATAAGGAACCATAAAAGGTCACAAAAACAAAGGTGCCCCTTAACATAAACAAAAGCTAAAACAAAGAAGTGAAGCTATCATAAAACTATGAAATGAAAACAAAAAGAAAATGGGACACTTCAAAGTTCAAAAGAGAACCTTGATCATACATGAAAATTAAAGAAAGCATAGTGAAAGTGGAAAATGGTGTGGTGTGGTCATCAAGTTCCCCGTGGCCCAGGCCTTGTAGTGAACATAATATCCTGAAGTCTTGGGAACTTAGTACCTTTGGTTTTGTTATTGGCATCACCAGTGGTCTCTCTAGGCGGGGGTGGCCTAGTACCAAAAACGTCTTGCATGCCGGGGAACTTGTTTCCATTGGTGTTGTTGTTTGAACCAGACATTGCCAAAACAAAAGGTGTATAGGTGAATAAGGATAGAAAAGAAGAAGTTTATAGGGTTAATGAAATAGTGACGAAATGTGCAATGAAAACAATGGAGAGGGGGCCTTTATTTATAGTAGTAAAGACAGTTAATTTTTTTAGATCTATTAATTTTATCCAGTCATTTATGTTTTACTTTTTTGTTTTACAGTATTTATTAAAATGGAAAACAAACTAGTGGTTTGATTACATGTTCCGTCATTGTCCTTCTGGTCTTCTGTTCAAAGGTTTATGATGACTTTTTTCATTCCTTTTTGGGAAACATGGGTGAAGGTTATATGCTGACTATTTAACCTAACCGCTTACCATTAATATATATCCTCGTCGAAGAAATATTGATATTGTGAACTACATTTTTTTTCTCTACCTACCTCTTATTATAGCTAGCTAGTTCCTTGTTGTGATTCGCAAAACTATAATAGTTTTTGCCATATTATCGAGAGAGGAAATATTTGGTTGTAGTTTAATTTCTAGTTTTTTAAATTAATTAATGCATTTATTTTTGCTCATAAAATAAGCCTAACATTGCCTATTTATGCATTCTGATTAATATCTAAGCCTAGTGCAGTACTCTTCATATGATCTTAGCTTATAGGTATAAAAAATAATTGGTTGATGTTGAGAGATAAATGCTTGCGGAGAATTTATTCAAACAAAAAAGCTTGAGGAGAATATACATATGTCATCCGAAAGCAACATGTGGTAGTGCATGTGGAGTAATTTACATATTGATTTTGTCGCACACTCTAACCCTTTCATAAATGAAATCAACCACGCGCTTTTGTGAGTTTTATTTTAACGATAGAGAAAATAATTAAACGCCAAATCCCTATGTGTGAAAAAGTTATGGGGTGAAGAGTTTAAAAGAGGTTGATAAATCTCAAATTAATGCACCTTTTTTTATTATTAAAAATTAAAATACATGCACTTCTTAAAGATATTTTTAGAGTACTTTTAGAATGATTATAATCTATTATTTGATCCATTGAATTAATTTGATCTCTTTTTATCAATCTTACGTAGATCGTGGAAAAGAATTAATAGAAGTAAAATGAAATTTATTCGATCCAACGACTTTTGTGCCAATTTCATACTATAAGTTAGGATCTCTTAGAATTAGGTAAGTTGGATATAGATTTCATTTTTCATCATCATCTTAAGAAGAAGCAAGTCATTGTCGCTCCCTTCATTGTTGTTCAAAGGTTATGTTGAATCTCATCTCATCATCTTAAGAAGTTTATGCCATGCTATCACTTGTGGGCAACCTTTGTCCTTTTGTGGGCCCTCACACTCTCATCTACTCCTACATATATCATATATCGCTTTTCTTGTTGTGATAGTAAAAAACGTAAAAAGTTTATGCCATATAATCGACAAAAAAAATCATACCAATTTGATGCTAATTTAATTTTAAGCTTTTTTTTTTTTTGAGTAAATCATTTTAAGCTTTTTAAATATATAAATCAATGGAGTATATTTATTTTTGGCTCATAAAAAGCCTAATGTTTTTATTTTGAAAGATCAGAAGTAGTAATATTCATATCATTTAAGGTTAGAGGTATACAAGTTTTTTTTTTCGGTTTGTTTTTTTTATAAGAAAATATATTGAGTACATGGTACTCCAACCCATAATACAAAAAAATTGACTGCCTTTCCATGGACATTAGAGGACTGTTAATGTTATACCGGATTTTCTTTTTGTTTGATGAATAATGAGATCACTAATTAATTACACATTGATTTCCCTAACCCTCATAAATGAATCAAACAACCATTTTGTGTGATATTGGCATGTACAAATGAAAGCCTCGTTCTTTTTTGTCGACGATAAACATTTTCAAAGCAACCGGACCCACATGCTTTTTTAATGACCAGATCCCTAGAAAATCATGACGGAATTATATGACAATTATGTGTGAAATTAAAAGTTCTTTTATTACAATAAATTTCTTGTGAAAAGTTTTAATGAGGTTGATAAATCTCAATGCACCTATTTCTATATTAAAAATTATTAGTTGCATTTTTTAAAGATATTTTTAGAGATCGATTTGAAATAATTATAATCTATTATCTGAGCCATTGACTTAATCTCTATTATAAACAAATGCTTTTTTTTTCTTTTCAAAAATACACGTGTCACCTTTTAATTCTAAGGAACATTAATTGTTTCACCATGCCATAAAAATGTACACAAACATTAATTGTTTAATTATAATGTTTGTGTTTCCTATAGCGCTTACATTGGTTTGTATCATCGTATTAGACTATGAGAAACCACACACGTGAGATTAATATTACATCTTTATTCAAAATATCTAGGTACATATATATGAGTCATCTCGCTTATATGTTATTCAACATCTATTATTCCATCAATTGTAGAACTTTAACTCATATTTGACATTTTAACATTTCTCCCCCTAATTGTGTGACTCCCGTGTTCGTAAATATATGACATAGTCAAATAAGGTCAAACAGAGGTTCATTTCTTTCATGAGAAGTGAGAAAGAAAATTAGAAAGAAAAAAATGAGATTGAGATAAATGATACATGTAAAAAAAATGTGTTTTGTCCACGAGGTTATAAAGAAGAAATTGAGTCGAAGAAGTTCGAGATTTTTGAGTAATCAATTTACCCAAAAATTAGACTTAATTAAAGAAACACTAACATTTAAAATTTTTTAATAAGCACGCATTTTGTTAATTCAGCATAACACATTAGAGTTTTTCTATGGTAAAATCCCACCAAAGAGAAAAGGTGAAGAAATTTAAAATAATAGGGATTGATTAAAAAATTGCATGGAAGCGAAAAAAAAAAAATTAAATTCAATATAAAAATTAAACATCTACTCTTATATTGGTCATCTCATTTAGAAGTGTCTCAACATCTACTCTTGCATCTAATGTGGAACTTTAAATTACAATTGACACATTAACATATCTCCCTTAATTGTAAGAATTTGTGCGTCTATGATCTGGTGATATAACCAAATAAGGTCAGACAGGGGTATAACATGATTAAAAAGGTGGATTTAATTGTGATTTCATTGAGAGAGAGAGAAAGGAAATTAGAAAAAGAAAGAATATGAACGAGTAATTTGAAAATGAGATAAATGATAGGGAAAAAAAAAGTAGTGTGTGTTTTGTCAGTGAAAGTATTGAAAATAAAGCGAGTTATTGGTAAAAAAGTGTACTTTTAATTAAGAAAATGAAAACATAAATAGTGGTGGGTGGTTCTTGTTGGTTAAAGAAAGTGGAAAAAGGAGAGAGAAATATTAAAAATAATGAGAAAAATTCTGATATTAATTCTTTTAATTATTTTAATGAGATGTTTGATTTTAATTGGTAGAGTGTAAGAATGATGTATTGGGTAAGAGTTCACGTAAAAAAAAATTCAAAAAGAGAATTCTCATAAAATAAAATTAGAAGAGAAGAATATGTGGTTCTCGGGTAAAAAGAATGACATTGCAATTGACATGTTAGGAAAAATGGGTAATAACCAATATGTCTAAAACACTTAAATTTTTAATAAGATCGATTTTGTCATTTAAAAGTAAATATGATGATAATTATGTCAATGTAACTAAAATTACATTAACTCATCTCTCTTTCCCTTTTCTCTCATCCAAAAAACTTTAATTTGAGGGGAGCAATAAATAAGCTTATGAAGGATTTTAGAGAGGTTTAAAGAGAAACTCAGAAACATCCATAGAGATTAAGACTATACAAGTTTCTACCACACTATTAGAAAATAACCAATTTTGGTGCTAGTTTAATTTTTTTAGGTTTGCAAATGATTAATTTACACGTTAATTAAGTTTAAAATGTTTGTTTAACTAATTCGGTTATACTATGTGTCGCTTTTTTTTATAAAAAAAAAAAATTAATGACAAAATGAATATATGTTGAAAAGGATGTAGTACATTTCAATTCCAATGGATTATTTTGGTTGAATTTGAATAGCATTCATCACCCACTAGTGAAATGTGTGTCTTGGTGTATATATGTTTTGTTTATACTACTCCATATCGAATGGAAGAGACAGCGGGTCCTTCAACAGTGAATCAGCTGGATATGATCTTAAAGTTAGGTCGACTTTGAAGATAATGCAAATAAGTTTCCATATCGACCGTGACTATATGGATATGTCTGATTCTTTCGATTCACTTGTTTTGACTTTTGACTCAACCATTTTACTGAGCTGTAATTACAAAAGATCCATTTAATTTAATGGTTTTATTTATGCGGAAATAGTGAATTTTTTACTTTCTATTGGAAAATTACAGTCACCTCTCTTTAATTTAAGGTCTTACCAAAATGACATTAACCTTCTGTTTAATTCTAAAACTTACACTAATCTCCCTTTAGTTCTCATAAAATAGAGATACAACTGTCCTCATGAACTTAACTTAATTGGTAAGAATAATATATAATATAAGTAAAGTTTGAGCTCACTTTTTTATTAACACCGTTAACTTTCAGTTAATTTTATTTATTTAGTGATTTTTCAAGCAAAAACAAACCTCCATGAATCCATCATTTTTTTAACAAGCTCTTGAATCCACCATTGATGATCAATCCACTAATATCAACAACCAAAAGTAAATACGAGCACCTGATCAAAAGAAAAAAAGAATATATATACCTCCCGAATGGAGGTTGATGACCCGATACCAATAAAGATTCATTTTTGTGTCATCATTTCCTTGAATTGTGTTGAGTTACTTTTAGTATGGCAATTGATTGAATTGTGAACCGACTCTTGATGTAAACTAAAAAGGCGTAATAGCAGTTTTGACCCCTTAATTATCACAAACTTGTCATTTTGGTCCTTTAAAAAAACATTTACAACCCAGCCCCGTAAGTCTAGCCCCTTTTGCACATTTAGCCCTTTTTTCACTTGTATAAATCCTCTCGAGTAAATTCATAAAGACTTTGAAGCTTAGTCCTGATACCATGTTGTGTTTGATTGTGTTTACGGTGCTTTTAGTTTTATCAATGATGAATCTTCACCCAAAAAAAAAATGGTGAATTTGGTTGACGACAGCAATGACATGGTTATCAAATTAATGTGGACTCAATAATTCAAGAGTCTCCATAATATATTAATGGACAATTCTCTAAAAGAAAATAAGTTATCGCAAATTTAACGGCATTAGTAGAAAGAAGTATGTTATTTGAATAACCATTTGTGAGACAACTTTTAGAACAACTATGCATAACTTTACAAATAAAAGTAGGTATTGACATGAAAACCAAAACAATAAAGAGAAAAATTTAAAACATAATGTAAGTATGATAAAGAAAATTGACACAAAAATTGTCATAAAATAGTTATACAAATATCATTCTCTAGCAGAAAATAAAGGAGTTCTTCTATTTGACAATAACTTGAGGGAGGTTGGTTAGTGTAAGCTAGAGAGGTGTCAATGTCTTTTTCTTAAATATGTGTAATTTTCCCTTCTATTAATAGCATAAATTGTATAAATATATGATTATATGATGACAACTATTAATAATGGTCTAAAGGTGGACCTTAATCATCTTTAGTAAAATTAAATTTTATAATAATATAAAAATTAAAAATTACTTAAAATAGCAAGTTCCATCTTTGCATGTCTATATTAGATAAAAATATTTATAAAAAAATTGATCAAATTAAATTGTAAATAATATATATATATATATATATATATATATATATATATATATATATATATAAAAT
>Ga0315915_1006377_pt1 | contig 14408 bp, 6 predicted proteins | sample MpolbnodulesMG_FD_207738 | JGI IMG/M metagenome (GOLD analysis project Ga0315915, IMG submission 207738) | Medicago polymorpha root nodule microbial communities from Los Angeles, California, United States - branched nodules | ecosystem: Host-associated > Plants > Roots > Nodule | place: USA... | reverse complement strand
ACACAAGAGCTTTATAAAATAATGACTACTATACCCACTAGAGTGTTTATTGTGCACATGTCACCAATTCTTGGCTCTAAACTTTTTACCTTAGCAAAACAAATTGGGATGATGAGTCAAGGCTATGTTTGGATAGTAACCGATAGTATGGCTAATTTATTCAATTCCTTGAATTATAATGTGAGGGAATCAATGGAAGGAGTATTGGGTGTTAGGACTAACATTCCAAGAACAAAAAAACTAGATGATTTTAGAGTTAGATGGAAAAGAAAATTTGTAAGTGATAATCCTACACTTGTTGACACAAATTTGAACATTTTTGGAATATGGGCATATGATGCTACAATTGCATTAGCAATGGCTATTGAGAAAGTTGGAATTGGAGCCACTAAATTTGGTTACAATGAGAGCAACACATCAAGCAATTATTACATGCCTAATTTTGAAAATTTTGGTATTGCACAAAATGGTGAGAAATTGGGTCAAGCTTTGTTAAACACTAGATTTAATGGTCTTAGTGGTGATTTCAATGTTGTTGGTGGGAAGTTACAAGCATCAATATATGAAATAATTAATGTGATTGGTGATGGTGAAAAGAGAGTAGGATTTTGGACACCACATGAAGGATTTGCTAGAAATTTGGACACAAAAGGCCTAATAAGAAGCAATAATAGCATATATTCTACTTCTAAAAATGATCTTGGATTAATCATGTGGCCAGGGGATATGTACTCTATTCCAAAGGGATGGGAAATTCCTACTATTGGGAAGAAGTTGAGGATAGGAGTACCAGTGAAAAATGGAGATAACTACACTGAATTTTTGCATATAACGCGTGATCGTAGTTCTAATTCAACACTAGCCACTGGCTTCTGCATTGATGTCTTCAAAGCTGTGGTGGAAGTGTTGCCTTATGCATTACCATATGAATTTGTTCCATTTGCAAAGCCTGATGGTGAGATGGCAGGAACCTACAATGATTTGATCACTCAACTTTATTATGGGGTAATCTCTTTTTCTCATATCAAGATCCTTCTTTATTGCATAAATAAACAATCAAATTAGTTCATGGAATTGTAAGAAATGGTCAAAATAGTCCCTACTTTTTGAGAATTTAAAAACACATCCATTGAAGTAATAAAACGTCACTCCTTCACGTTGATCATACATCATTTTCAATACGCCTATGAAATTTAGATCTCCCAATGACTAATTTGTCTGTAGTTAGTTTTTGAAATGACCTAAATTTCGTAGGCTTAATTAGTCCATGATGAGTTTACATTGACGCAGGATAACATACAATATGACATGGTCATTCAACGCACCACGTCATAATTTCTAACATCAAATGTTGACGGAGGGACCATTTTGAATTACATTTTACAATTTCATGAATGTATTTGTCAATTCACAAAAATCAGAAACTATTTTGACCTATGATTACAATTTTGATGACCATTTTGTTATTTACTGCATTTCTTAGTTCCAGCTTTTCTTTAATGAAAAGAATAAAAAATGATTTTGGATTGACAGAACTTTGATGCGGTGGTGGGGGATGTAACAATCATCGCAAACAGGTCCGACTATGTTGATTTCACAATGCCATACACAGAATCTGGTGTGACAATGGTTGTTCTAATGAAAGACAACAGAAAGAAAAATGCATGGGCTTTTTTGAAACCACTCACATGGGATCTTTGGGTAACAACAGCTTGTTCATTTGTATTCATTGGATTTGTTGTATGGGTCCTTGAACATCGAATAAACAACGATTTCAGGGGACCTACCTCTCATCAGATTGGCACAAGCTTATGGTTTTCCTTCTCAACTATGGTCTTTGCTCAAAGTAAGTCTTACTCATCAAACACACACAAAGTATAATTCATTAGCTTTTATGTAATTAGATCATGTTTAGTTAAACTGCTTTATTAAGCATTTAACATATAAGTGCCTGCCTTCATAAATTTCACACATTTATACGGTAAGAACATCAATGATTATTTGATAAGATCGAACAATTCAGATTTCAAAATCAGTATTTTAGAGTTAAAAAATATCAAAATTTACTTACTTTCTACATTATACAATTTCGTTCCAAAAATCGCGGATTACTTGAATTTTTTGCTAGACAATCTAAATCCATAAGTGTTCATGTATAAGTTATTCTATCACAAATCAGGAAAGATTTAGATATTGATGAGTTGGATCTAAATATGGTTTATGATAGAATGTTATATATGACGTGATTTAATCCATGTAGTTAATCCCACTTAGTGGGATACGGCTTGGTTGTTGTTGTATAACAAAAGATAAACTTTTTTCATATAAGTTAGAAGTTGTTTTCAAAAGCTATCATGGAGTGCTTGTAGAAATCTAGAGAAAATAGCTTATGGACATGTCAGATGTTGTTTGCATGCTCTCTTAAATAATATCACAAGTATTTACCCAGTAGATAAGTTCAAATAAGTCAATTCAAACATGCTCTTAACGTTAACCATCACATTTTAATCACAGGAGAGAGAGTAGTGAGTAACTTGGCAAGATTTGTGGTGGTTGTATGGGTTTTTGTGGTTCTAATTCTGGTTCAAAGTTACACTGCAAGCTTGACTTCACTCTTGACAGTTGAACAACTAAGGCCAGCTATTACAGACGTTAAGCAACTTCTAAAGAATAAGATGAATGTCGGCTATCTCAAAGGTTCTTTTGTTTATGGAATCTTGAAGGAAATGAATTTCCAAGATTCTCAGCTCATTACTTATCAATCACCTGAAGAATGTAACGAGCTTTTCATAAAAGGAAGTGCAAATGGTGGTATTGATGCTGCTTTTGATGAAATTCCCTATGTTAAGCACTTTCTTGGAATCTATAGTTGTTCTTCTTCAAAGTATGTCATGGTTGAACCAAGATTTAAAACTGGTGGTTTTGGCTATGTAAGTTGTGTTAACTCTCCCTCTCTCTATCTAATGTTATATCATCTTTAATTTTCCCTTGTGAGCAACATTGCAAAATCCAGACCGAACAGGCTGATTCAACGAGTTAAATTGGGAACTTAATTGAACCAGTCTGCTCACAAGTTGTTTTGATCCCAATTACATTGCAGCTTAGTTGAATTGAACCAGTCCAACTATGATTGGTTCAACCGCTTTGTGTTTTTATATTTTTAATTATTTCTTTTTACATTTTAAATACTATTTTACTTGTTCATTATTTGTCATCTGGTTCACTTGTGATTAAAACAATTGAACTATAATCTTGAAATCACATCAGTTCGATTCATGGTCCGGTTTGTAAAACATTGCTTGTGAGTACTGACCTGAATTTTGTGGGGGTGAATTTGTAGGCATTCCCAAAAGGTTCACCTCTTGTAGCAGACATTTCAAGAGCAATCCTAAATGTGACTCAAGGAGGCAAAATGAGAACAATTGAGAATGCATGGTTCAAAGAAAGTCGTTGTCTAGATTCTAATACAGAAATTTCCTCTAATAATAGTCTTGGCCTTGAAAGCTTCTGGGGTCTTTTTCTCATAGCAGGGATTGCTTCCCTATTAGCACTCCTAATCTTTGTGGTAACATTTCTACATCAGCACAAACACATTTGGTTAAACAATAATCCAAGTAATTCAATATGGAGACGTATTAAAGTCGTGATTAGGATGTTTGATCAAAAAGACTTGAGCAGCCACACATTCAAGAAAACAGAAAATATAAATGAAAGCAGTAATAGTCCTTATCATGATGATGATTTAGGTGCTGCCGTAGAGGCCTCTCCAGGTACACCTTATCCACCTAGTCCATTTAGTCAAACTGAATCAAATGTTTCCTTTTATGGAGATTTTAGTCAAAACATAGAAATGGAAGTCATGCAAATTACTAATCCAGAAGTTTCCCCTGTGAACAACTGTGAAATTAACTCCCAAGCAACATGACATCATCTACAATTGTAACATCAAGCTCCTAATTATTGTATTGATTCAAGATTAATTTTATGACAGTTCTGATAGCTCATCAAGGGCCTGCTAGGATTGACTTATTTGAATTACTAGGATTGACATGTCCATAAATTGTTTTCAGCTTATTTCTATAGGCTTATGAAAATAGCTCATAGCTTATATAAAAACAGTTTGACTTTATTTTATCTTCTGTTATAGATAAACGCTTAACTAAATTGTTTATTCAGGTTTAAGCTATCATTAAATACATGCCTCACTATATCTCTACACATTTACATTTACAAAGAGTGTAAATGTGATGCATAAAAATGAGTTTGAGACAGAATTAATGATCCAGGTATTTTAAGAAACCCCCTCAAACTTAGTTAATGATCAACATATACAATCAATAAAAAAACTACTTGTGAAAGACTTTGGTTACTTGTGCATTTTCAAATTACCAAGTGTAGATCAATCAATAAAAGAAAAAAAAAATGAAAATGAAAAATAATACTAGTCAAGGACGAAAACACGATACATTATTTCCTAAATTTTACTAAATACAAGAAGAAATTACAAGGGAAGTATCACCTTAAGTATTGTTCAATACATTCTTCCAATTTTCATAAACTCACAGGTTTTGAAACATATGAGTTCATACCATTAGCAGAATGCTCTTCAGCACTCTGACAAAGCATTTGCTGTCATCGGCATTCATACTATTCTTTTACTTCCCAAAGGCATTATATTAAGGATGCAATTTATTTTTTTGTAGGATGTGTATAGTTGTTTATATAATTCAATAAAAAACTTAAAGAGGCAGGGGCAGAGCCACCCCACAGCTAGCTTGGCACTAGCCTAGGCTCGGCTTCTACTTTCTTTGTAGCAAGTTCAGTCATTACTAGAACTTTTTGCTTTTCCTGCGAATTTACCTGCGGATTTTTGTGTAGATTCCGCAGGAAACACATTTCCTGCGGATTTTGCCAAGGATTTAGGTTCGGTATATATCCACCGGAAATGTGCAATTATCCGCAGGGAGGAAGTAACGTATAAATTTTTTGTCCAGGTTCTATAAAATTTCTGACTCCGCCAGTAAGAGGTACTCCCTCCGGTCTCAAATATAAGAAAAGATTCTTTTTTTAGGTTTATTGAATAATTAATGTATCTGCTTTACAATGTAGGCCAGATACATTAACTACTCAATAAACCTAAAAAAAGAATCTTTTTTATATTTGAGACCAGAGGAGTAAGTTATTTTCTGTTTAACATGTTAATAGTTCTAGTCTTCTAGAGCTCACCGCGACAATAGGAATTCACTTTGTAGATGAAACAGGACATGCATAATCTGGATCATGTCAACTTTGCTCGATTCCGTCATTTTTTGCAGCATCCCAATTGCATGTTTCCTGGAAAGACCGAATCAGTTTGATAGCGTGAAGATCATCCATAACTGGCGTGCACACAACCTGTAAAGTGCAACCATCAATTGAGTTGTTGAAATCATGATCATAATATAATATATTAATAAGCAGCATTGCTTGAAATTTTTAACACAGTTTAATATATGCAAATTATTCATAGAGATAAAATGAAAAAAGATACATTTCTGAGATCCATAAATTACCATCAGAACGAAATCATAAGTGCAAGCAGCGGTTGACCACAGACACTGCTTCTGCTCCATCATTAGTGACAACAACAGGTATGTTATGACCCAACTGTTTCATCATGGATTGTGTTATCATGCTATTAATCTTGTCATCTTCAACAAGAAGTATCTTAGGGCTTTGATATGGAATTGGTTACTTTTGATTTACTATTGCCATTAACACATTGAGTAGTTGTTTACCACCATATGCTGAGAAGAATCTGCACTGTTCTTACTTTTTCTGTCATAAAGAACAGTTTTTTTCTTTTTCTCAAGAGGTAGTTTATCAAACCCTTTCAAAATTATTGGTACAGTTATATTATCTTCTAGTTGGGAACAGCTGGAACAGTGCCTATAGCACAGTTCATTAGTTTTTTCCTAGATAAAAATATTTGTTTCATACTAATTAAACACTTGCATTTTCACTAAATCATCTTTTATGCAAGAAAATTTATTCTTTATTCATCACCACGTAACCAAATACACAAAAAGTTTACTAGTTGTCTGCATGTCGCTAGTCCTAGCCTTGTGCCACCGTACTGTATGAGATATGGTCTAAGTAGGGTGGGCATGATTCAGTTCGGGATGAAAACTGAACCGAACTGAACTGAACTGTTTGCTAAATTTAAAATAACTGAACTGAACTGTTTGCATTTCGAACTGAACTGTTTCAAACCGAACTGAACTGTTTCGAATCGAACTGAACTGTTTCAATTCAGTTTTAGAACTGTTAGTAATGGTTCAATTTTTTTTTGGTTCAGTTCAGTTCAGCAGTTCAGTTCAGTTTTTGGTTTTTTTGCCCACCCCTAGATCTAAGGATGTAAAAATGTGGTGCATTGTGGATAACCTATGATAATGAGCCATATAATTAGCAAAAGCTTTAGAATCCAGTTTAAAATAGAACTTTGTTAAATTCCGAATCAAAAATTAAAAAAACACGACTTAGTTTTTTTTGGTGGTGTCTGAGATTCAAACTCCGGATCTTGCATATATTACGCATTGTCCTTACCAACTAAGCTAAGCTCATGAGGACAAACACGACTTAGTTTAAATAAATTTAAATATATTTAAAATTCATAATTAATTAGTTAAATGTATGAAGACTGATCGACACAGTTTATTCACCTACATTGGACTAAAATATTTTTTTCTTTTTTTGTGAGGGAGGGACTATAGTGGGTTTTTCATATTTTATGAAGGACTAAAATGAGATTTTCTTATTTTTAAGTGTTTCATGCAATCACAACTTTTTTTTCAAGCAAACATCAACTTCAAAATCAAAATCAAAATACATAACATTACCAAGCACAATAACATAAGCAAGTCCAAGATACAATAGTAGGATCAAAATATGAATAAACTGTGTGATTTTGATCCTTCAATGAAATAATAAGAAAGTGAAAATGAAGAAAATAAAATGATTCCAAATATGCTCCATTTACCATATGCTTCATTTACCCCATTTAGGGTCTTGGATGAATGACATGTGGTAAAAAAAGATTGAATGATTCAGATTAAAAATAAACAAAACAGCAGTTTTTTTAATTAAAAAAAATAGAGATGAAACATGGCTTCATCTTCCTCGATCGCATCACTCACCGCCATGCATCTCCTCTTCCGCCGTCACCGTTGCTTCTCTTCTCTTCCACACCAGAAGATTCATTTATCATGTTCAATTACTTAGAAGGGGCACAGTGGTGCGCATGTTTCACTATAATAATAGAACTGAACTGCAGCCATTTCAAATTGAAATTATTATCTTATTTTGTTTTTGCTTTTTATGTAGTTGATTATTATTCAGAAAAGGAAAAAAAAATGAAAAGGTGATATTTCGATGGAAATTGACAAAAAAATTAAGTGAAGAAGAAGAGAATATGACCTAGAAAGGATAACAGCGGCGAAGAAGAGAACATGAGGGAAGAGGATGCCTGATTAATTTCTATTTAATTATTTTAAATCTCAACCCTTAATTTTTCTTTTACCACATGTCATTCATCCAAGACCCTAAATGGGATAAATGAAGCATACCCGGACTCCAAATTTATGGATTTAAAAAAAAAATTGAGTGCCAAGTTATCCTTAATTTTTTTAGTGATTTAAATATCTCATAAGTTGGTTTTAAATAGTACTTGCGATCAACCAAAATCGTCACATAAGCTGTATCACGATTCAACTAGAAAAAATTGATAGAAAGAATATATTTCTTGATTTATTTTTGGGTTAGGATAAAATATTTACACTAAATTCAAACTAATTTTTCCATTTTAAATTTTCACATCCTATAAGTGCACAATAATAATTTAAAATATAGTGCTAGAAACAATAAGAGAGAAAGAAAAAAAACTTATCTTTACAATTGGTATAAGTTTGCATTAAAATTAAATCAAATAATCCAGCATGATATTGAAGTCTCACTTACAAAAAATGACACTTACAAGAACATGCTCGGTGATTTGATGGGAAGCTGCAAGCACAACCCGATTTGCAACTCTTGCTTCACAGTATAAACAATGAAACTTGAGGTTTGATGCCTTACATAGCAAAGAAATTCCAATTTTATATTGAACTTTCTGGCTGTGTGTATTGTATTGACTTTAAACAATGTGGGACTTCTTCTGTCTCTACCTATCTCTGCTCATAACTTTTATTCTTGACGTAAACCATTACCAGAGATCGTTAAATGGTCATAACCTTCAGCCTCTACCACTTTTTACAACTCCAACCTCTTTGTCCTTCTCTTTAAGAACGGATCACACTATTATTGCCTCTCAATCTTTCATTGTAAAGGAAAGATCCTTATCATTCTCAATGGTATGCTTACCTTATTTATTTTATTTCACTCAAAGGTTTGCTTTGTTTTCCTGATTGTTTACAATTCCAAATCTATCTGTTATTCCTTGGAACTTTACTGACAACATTACATTCACATTAAATCTATCTATATTAACTTATAACAATGAAATTCAAGTGCCTCACTCAAGTAGATTAAACTTGTTATTATCAAGATATTCTTTTATTCAATCAATTCATTTTGTTAAGATATCTACTCTCATCAATACCATGTTTCCTAACAAAAAGCCTCAAATGAAGTTAAAAGAATGCTTCAGAGCTTCCATAAACAAACTAAACCTATCATACATCCATTAATGATCATCTTCTAGGATACAATGTTCCTTACATTTGTAAGATCCCGTATTTTGTGTTATTTATTTTAGTGTGTTCTACTAAAAGATTTTAGAATATTTTATAATATAATTAAGTCAATAATAGAAATAGATAAGGTTTTTTCTAAATTGCCTTTGAAAACTCATAGGCAATTTACTCAAACCAATCAAAAGTTTCCATGTGTATTCCATTAGAATAATCACATTTATTATTTTATTTTGCAAAAATTTAGCATGTATTTTATTATTTGCATATTTACCCAATTTTAAATTAATGATGTTTTACAATTTAAACCATCACATTAATTACCAGGGTGCTCCCCTTACATGAATTATATTGCCAAACCACTTGACCAATAGATCTTTTATGAAATAATTTAGAATGCAAACATATGTTATTAGTCAGCAATTTTTATTTTTTTTGCGGTTCTTATAACCTAGCTTTAGTAATAAAAAAAAAATATTTTATATGTGTATATTTAAGAAATAGTAAATCTTTCTTAAAAAAAATTATGAATTCATTCATTTAATTTTTTATATTTTAAATATCATTCTTTTATATAAATTCATACTTTTATCTAGATTCGATGAACTACAACAATATTTCATTTGTGATCAACCGAATTGTGATTTATTTTAGGTACTATCTTTCGTTTGGATCAAATAAATTGTTTAAAGGTATTAAATGAAAATTTTCAGAATAAATGTAATGTTTTCATTAAATATTTTTACATTTTTTATGTAAAAAATATGTTAAATATTTGCATTGCACTCCTTAAGGATTTTATTTCCTTATTGATACAAAAATATTGATACAAATTTTTATGTATCAAGAGAGAAAGTTAATATGACAATTTTGAAAGCCAATAACTATTTTTAAAACGTGCTTCACTTTTGTGTACGGTGAATCATTTTTGGTTTAATATTAAATTTCATTTTGACTTGTTAAAAAAAAACTATTTTTAAAAATCTATATTAATGCAATGTTTCCATTAAATATATTTTTTATTTTATTTGCAAAATATCATTAATTAATTGCACCACCCTCGTCGCGAAATTTAAGTGTTTATATTTACGGAAGCAAATTTTTATGTACCGATATGAGAAAGTCGATATTATAAATTTTTCAAAACTCGTGATTATTTTTTCGTTGAGTCACGAGCATACTAAAAAAATAAATAAACTTGAATTGAATTCAACGATTTTTTTGTTTTTGCTAAGCAGGGAGTAATGATAGACATCAGGAGGAAACACCTACATCCCAACTAGGTTGGAACCCTGGGAAACCTCCATCCTATGCCGCCAACCCCAAGGTTGCGAGCATTATGCCATATGTTCCGAAGCAAATACGGGACTAAAGAAGAAATCAAAAATATCATCAAAGCACTAGTGGAGTCACTCTCCAACTAGATACTCCTCCACCCTCGAAGGGCCACATATTCCAAAGCAATAATGACTGCAAGAATTTAAAGTGTGCAACACCGATGCAATACCAATATTACAAGAAAAGGCACCAAGAAATGTATCTAATAAGTCTCGAAAGAGCCCGCCACAGGCTGCATGCCCGCCAAGAATAGAACCATCAATATTCACTTTCAACCAAGGAGAGGAGGGGGCTTTCCACAACACCGTAGTGACTTCCTTGACTTTACGGCAATGTGTAGAAACCGCAAAAGAGTCAAGAAAAGGGGGATCAGACGACAAACATTTTTCAACCAAGGCATTGCTAGAAATAGCAATCAAAGAATGAAGATGCACTCTTGCTGATATGAAATCAACGAAATCATATCTTCTACCAAGACATTCACTGGTGAAGCAGAAGCCCCTCTAAAGAAAGTTATTCAAGAATAAATGAAACTCTTTTTACTTCCAGAACAAGTAGCAAAAAATTTATTAATAATTTCATATCTTTATTATCTTCATACTTGGTCTATTTTAATATTTTTGTTTAAATATTTAAAATTAATTTTTTTATATCCGTAGTATATATAACTAGCGAAAATACAGGCACTCACATGCTCGTCTTTCCTCTCTTTTTACTACGCTAACATGTGTAAATTATGAACAATGTTTTATATGAAATTTTGATTTTGATTAAAATTATAAGTACAAATATTTGTGAAATTAAAATTGTAACAAACCCAAAAAATCATGTTTATCTTTTTTCCACGACAACAGTAATTTAACAAATATATACAAATCTTTATCTTTTTTAATACCACCAAGAATGTAACATTAATCTAGAAAAATTTGTTTAAGGGTATAATTGGAATTATAAAAATTTCAATCCAAAATATCTATTCCCTTCATATATAGTATATATAGTATTATTTCTATTGTAGTGGAATATTTCCTATTCTAATGGGATTTCATTTTTTTTATTCAAATTTAATATAATATTATTAAAGGATAAAATAGTAAATAAAATACATTAAATGAAAGGTAAAATAAATATTATCAATAGTATAGTATATAGTATATGTATAAGGTAGGATTTTTATGCCACATGTCGCTTTCACGTTTATTCTTAATATTTTTTCTATTTTCTGAAACTAATGTCTTATTCGGCATAAATATCTCAACAAACTTCAATTGTTTCTTTGATCTTATCAATAAAATATTTTATTCTTTCAAAAAAAATATTTTATTTAAGTTTTTAATTTATTTTCAAAATTTATGTAGCATAAATTTCTCAACAAACTACTCATTATATTTAAAAATATTCTAATCATCAATAGTATCACTTATTTTAGGGACCAATAGTATAACTTAATATTCGATCTCTTATTTGAATAAAATCAATTGTTTTTTTGATAGGCAAACAGAGAGGTTAGGTATCAGGGAGAAGCTGAAACATCAACAACTCCGATCCATTACCGCCTCTCCAATACGTAGTAATATTATTAAAAAAAAGGGAAAAACTGTACAAAAGAGGGGGGACTAGGCCAATACCCTCAGAACAAAGCAGAAATAAACTGAAAAAAAGACAGAAAAAGCTACAGAAATCTAAAGTTGGGCAACCCATTTCTATCTCTAGTGAAATCAAAAGACAAAGAAACTGGCATAACGTGGAGCCATGTAGTGTCAGGCAACTCATGCCCCAAAGAAGCCAAAGCATCTGCACAACAATTTCCCTCTCGGTAAATATGAGAACAAATAAGTAACAGGAATGTTATTCCAAAACCAACTAGGTATTGAATCATACGACTTCATTGTTACTGATCCCCCTAATGTTCCAAAAAATAATCTTCATTTAGAGGTTGGAAACGGACCCTGTGAACGAGTTTTGGTTTGAAAATCTACCTTCTGCTTATTCAATTTTTTCTTTTGAGACTTGGATAGCACGAGGGAAAAAGGCACTTCTATTGCAGCGGCCTTATCTAACCATGTTTGCATAAAATCCATTTCTTTTCGTAAAGTAGGGTCAATAATTGCATTAGGGTCTGCCGCTATAGAGGAGACATCTAGAGTCCGAACCGGCGTGAAAATTGGCTCATCATTAATAAATTCAGTACGAACAATTTCATCTGTAACATTATTAAGTTGCACACTGAAGAAATTTTGCGACAAAGTAGTGTTGTGTACCATGGCTGCCTGAATAGGTATATCACTTGTCTGCTCCATTGTGTCTGCCACATTGTGTGCATCTGAATTATCTACCTCTAGGGTAATCTCTTGTTGGACGTCTTGATGCTTGTTTGTCGTCAGTGTATCTTGCTGAACTGTCACATGAGCAGGGACAGCCGTGGCTGTATATGTAGGCACCAGTGTTGTCGGTTCAGTAGGTGGAGGCACCTCTGCTGTCGGCTCTTGAGGTGGAGACACCGCTGCTGTCATTGCTGGTGTCACATCTTGTTGAGGGCCAGCGAATGCAAGAGATGATCCTATGCCGGAAGGATTTTCAGTGGTAGGAGTCCATATTTGTTTCTTTGTTGGTGCTTGTTTTTTCCCCTGTGTAACTGCTTGTTTGTGAGCATTATTATCCTGACGGGGGTAAAGCCATCTACAAACTGTGACGTCATGGCCAATGTTTTGGCAGTGCGCACAAAAGTCAGGTAGCCACTCATAGGCCACCTCTACATTAAAAGAGTATCCTTCCCTTTCAACCGTAATTTCAAGAAACATCTTGCGAGAAAAATCCATATCAACTAAGATGCGAGCATAGTGTCCATAAAGTCTCTTGGTCGTTGCATTGTCAATGATAAGCGGTGTGCCCACTTATCAATTGTATATCTATTAAATATCACTTTTTTTAGGGACCAATAGTATAACTTAATATTCGATCTCTTATTCGAATAAAATCAATAGTATATCTATTAAATAAACTAAATTATTTTTGGAAAAAATAAGTCTATTATGATAAACAAACCCAAAATGGATTTTTTTTATTTTTTTATTTTTAAAATCTCTTAAAAATATCTAGATTTTTTGGTTGATCTTAGGGCCCGTTTGTTTTAGATTTAAAAAAAAATAGATTTTTCGTTCACTAAAAAAGAAAATAGACTTTTCTTTGTCCTTGTGAACTTAGCTTAGTTGGTAAGGACAATGCATAGTATATGCAAGGTCTGGGTTTCAAACCTCGGTCACCACCAAAAAAGAAAATAGATTTTTCTTTGTATTTTTAAAAATGGATTTTTTTTTTTTTAAAATTTACTCAAAAATAGTAGTTATTTCAAATTCATTTGGTATAAGTTAAAAAAGATATTTTAACATTCACTAATTCAAATATTTATTTTTCGAGATTTTACATAGTAATTATCGCATATTTTTTCAAAATGGCATCTTTCAAAAATGATTTTTATGAAAAGCTATTTGAAATAGCATTTTTTTAAGAGATTTTTTCATAATTTTAGTATCCAAAAAAAATTATAACGAAATGGTGAGATATTTAGAATGACATTTTAAGATAAGCTATTCAAACGAATTTTGCATTTAAAGCTTTCCTTAAAAATTCTTTGTTAAAAAAGTTATAACAAAAACATATTACACTATAAAAATCTATTATAAAAAAGTTATAACAAACGATACTACAATTCATGGTTTAGAGATATTTATTCTAATTATCAACAAACGGGATCAAAAAACCAAGATCGACAAAAAAAACATCTAAAACGAGTTTCAAATGAAAAGATATTAAGAGTAACTTTGGTGTGTGGAATGCACTATGTGAGTTCTCTATTTATAGAGAAAATTCACAACTAATAAGTGTGAAACTTTGGGAACAAATAATATATTACTTTGGGATTAAGTAATTCACGTATTAGATCTAGTACAAAAATATCTCAATTGAGTACCAAAATATATTATATTATGCACCAAAATATATTTCAGATCAAAGTACTAAAATATATTAGATTGCATACCAAAATATTTCAGATTGTATTCCAATAGTAAAACTTGGGACTAAGAAAACACTTTCTAATAATGATTAAATTAATTATTTAATTTATCATTTCTAAATAATAAATTATATATCAGTATATATTTTTTCTTCAGTGCTCACTGAAGGTGAGAAAAACCACAAGAAGGGGGGTTGAATTATGTTTTTGAAAACTTCTTCTTTTACGTTCTGAAGAACTGTTCTCAGGTTCAGAGTCTGAAGTAGTTCAGAGTCTGAGTGAGTTCAGAGTCTTTGTGCAGCGGATAAATGTAAAGAACAGAAGAAGAA
>Ga0315915_1006373_pt1 | contig 14414 bp, 7 predicted proteins | sample MpolbnodulesMG_FD_207738 | JGI IMG/M metagenome (GOLD analysis project Ga0315915, IMG submission 207738) | Medicago polymorpha root nodule microbial communities from Los Angeles, California, United States - branched nodules | ecosystem: Host-associated > Plants > Roots > Nodule | place: USA... | reverse complement strand
GAGAGTTAATTGTATCCCATGATTCTAGCTGTAAATATGATAACAGTTATATTAGTCAAATTAGAATAGCTTGATTGTAGGAATAGATTGCTGAGTTATAACAGCATAATCATCACATTAGAGATACGTATCTGTGTATATATTGCTTCTACGTTTCTGAATAAAAATATACAGTCAAATTATTTTCATCTTCTCTTTTCATTTTACACAAACTCCAGCCATCACCAAAGAGTATATTAACGGATTTGTACATACCCTATGGATAATATTTACAAATTTCACATTAATTTAAGGATAATTTATTATATTTGTTATAGTTTAGAGCCTAAGGGAAATAATATAGTACACATAAAATAAATACAGTTGCGCTCTAAAGAAAATGATATAAAACAATCAAATAGAACAAAACCATGCTTCTTGAAACGAATAAAAATGCATGGTTCATGCATATGAAAAGATAGCATAAACTGATTCTTTTTCCCATAGGGTAGAAGATTTATTTTATTTTTTATAAGCCCGGCGTAGAAGGGTTTTTCCTTACTTCAAAAAAAGTAAATTAATGTCCTCGTGAGTTTAGCTCAGTTGGTATGGATAATGTATAAAATATGTAAGGTTCGGGGTTCAAACTCAACCACCACAGCAAAAAAAAACAATGACTTCTGCATTTGTAAGAAAATTGGGACTCACCTAAATTTTAGTGAAAAAAAAAGTGTATGGAAATATGTGTTACAATTATTCATTAAATGATTAAATATAATATCATATAAAATAAAATAAAAATAACTGAAAAATAAAAAAAATGGACCTATCATCAAATGTGTGTTATTTGAATCAACATTTTAGGACAATTTATGCAACGATAAAAAGTATACAATACTACAATGTCGATGTTGACACAAAAATTATACGATATATTATAATATATATATATATATATATATATATAATAAGAATGTAAAAGATTGTTTAAAAAAATTAAAATGTGAAAGATATGTCACAAAATAGGTGTAAAAAAAATGGGAAATATGTCTTTGGGACACTCTTTAAGCACCTTTAATAGTAAGTTTATATTAAAAATTTGTGTAATCAATACATTAGAATTTGTAACATTTGATTTTTTTAAGGAATATTTTTTAAATTTGAGATCCTTAAAGAGTATCACGGAGACACTCGTTAACCAGTGCTTAGGGGCACCGGTTAAATAAGTAAATATAATAATATGATATTGGAATTTGTGTATTCAACTCCTCAAAAATTTAAAAAGTGGTATATATTTAAATTAAAACTTTTTTTTTGTCTTCCTTAACCATGCTCCGGAGACACCGGTTAGCATGGACAAAAAAATATTTGGCAGGGACCGAATTGGCATGCGTAAGCGCGCCAAATTCACATGCATAAGTAGCTCGTGAACTCCAACACAAATACACAATTGTCCCCTAGCATTGCTCAAAAATTTCTCGAATGTATTCGATGGTAGATCCCAATTGTACAAAATTAATTGGGTTTACAGATCAATGGTTGTTGGGTTCAGCAACTTGAGGAACCCTATAGCATTTATTTGACAGAATGAGGAACCTATATTGTGAAATTGTGGAGCAAGGATACTTTTTACTTATTAATTAGTATAAAAATAAATAAAGATTGTTATTGAAAAAAGATAAACACAAAATTTATCCAGTTGATCCTACCATTAGTATGGTAGTTCAACCGTCATTAATTATTTTCAAATTTTATTGTATATTTATTTCTTCAAATAAAATAGGAGAAGATCCTAAATAGAGAGATACTAACCCAAAATTGTGACATTTAAAAGCCACGTGCTTCAACCTCTCTTTGATTTTAGCTTGGAATCAAAGTGGGTGCATGGGACCCACGACCCTGTTCAAAGTTCATCTCTTTCTGAATTTAAGTACTAACAAATAACTAAAATGAATTTGGTATTTATCAACCATGATTGATTCAAATGATAAATGGTTCCTTAAGCAAATGATAAGGGATTCGATTTCTGAATCTTTTGTATAAAAAAAATTGGTTTAGAAGTTAGAATACATTTTGTATATTTCATCGGTTTTTCGATAAAAATTAATCAAAAAAAACAGTGATGAAACTTCACACGAATAATATGGTAACAAAAAGAATGAACTCGATATTTTATTTGAGTATATTTCATTTTTTTATTATAAAAATAAGGCAAAATCACACAATTAGTCTCTTAACTTAATTTTAGGTAACGTTTTCGTCCTTTATCTTTTTTCGTCACGATTTAGTCTTTTATGTTATAAAATAACAACATAGTTATCCTTTTTTATGAAAAATATAATCAAAAACTCCAAAAAAAATTCATCAAACTCATAGACAAACGCAAACCTCCATCATACAAGCCTAGAAAATCAATTTTCTTTAAAAAAAACCTCATAAAAAATGGTAAGATATTGTCATTTTATAACATAAAGGACTAAATCGTGGCAAAAAAAGATAAAAGACAAAAGTGTTACCTAAAATAAAGTTAAGGGACTATTTGTGTAATTTTCTCTAAAAATAATAACAACAACAACGGTCATGGTCTAGATGATCAACCTAAATAGGACTTTTGGTCTCCAAATACAATAAAGACGTGTGTCGTGTGGTGGTTTGATGGAAAGTAAGTTATTTAAGAAGCCATCAAACTAATCACGCGGGAAACTTTTCCTGGGGTTTTTTAAGTAATTTAGTTTAACAAGTTACTTTGAATTTAGCTTAGTTCTATTTAAAAAAATTTAGCTTAGTTCTTAATTTTGTAATGGGTTGTGTGGTACTAGTTAAGAAAGCTAGAAATAGAAATTTTTTATTAAAGACAACAACTTTTTGACTTTTTTAAAGTGAAACATTCCACTTTTCATCATTTTCTAATGCAAAATTTTCATATTAATCGAGGACACTAGTTAACATTTTTCTTTTGGAATAGCCAACTTTTTAGGAATTCTCCGTGAAAGAGTGTCTCGCAAGTTGTTCAAGACACAAACAATTAAAAATGACGTTATTTCAGCACTCTCAGTGTTTATGACAAGCTAAAAACCACCATTGGTGATGCTCTACTGTAATCTAACTGAGCCTGGAATCCTTGCTTGCAGATAGCTAAACTACGTTATCATATTTAACACAAGTCTAATACAATACAACTCTTTCATGCACAATTGCTAGTGACCTGACCCTGTCAAGAATCTTCAACCGTTGAGTGGGTCATTTTTCACGAGCATGCACTGATTATTCAAAGAAAATGCTTTTAATTATTATAAGTGACCCCAGTTGCTGTGATGTCGTGCACTGACTAGTCATGGACTGTGGAGAATTAGTCTTCAAATCTAGAAATTATTATAGCTTAGAATTCATTATTTAATGTTTATGTTGTTAAAAATTTATATCAATACATACAAAATCGTAAATTTTTTAAAGCACGGCCAAGAAACATGGCCAAAATAGCCAGCCCCTTTAACATGTTACACTAATCAACAAATAATTGCTCCCATTGAACACGAGCCCCTCACACAGCATAGCTCACTTCTGTTTCTCCTTTATCTTTCTTTTTTATACAATTATGACGCAATTTTTAATATGGGAAGACTTTTTCGGTAGTGACTGGGTTTGGGGGTAAAAATAACCCTACCCATTCCAACTTTAATCATCAAGTCCTCCCATCTTTCCAGAAGGATATAGCAAATGTTCACTGCAGAAGCTAGCAAACAGTTCGCCCATAACATATCGAGGCAATATAGAGATTCTTTGACCATTTCTCCTGCAAAACCATCAAGTAGGATATTAATACTACAAGGAAAAACCCAACAACTAGAAGTAGCAAACAACAAAAAAATCAGACTTTCAGGCTTGAAAACAATCAGGATTTAAAATTGCAGAAAGAGATGAAACTGATCGTTATTCATTGTCAACAGCAATCAGATCCTCAACTACAATTCTCCACTGAAGTTAACAAATAATAATGGAAGGGAGAAAAAACAATAAAGTAATGTGTTATGAAGGAAAAACAGAAAAGGGGAAGAATAGAAGTGGAACACTACAGTAGACTGTGAGGACTGAGGACTCTTATCCCCTTGGCTGTAAAAACTAGGTTTCCAGACACCATCCAGAATGCTTAAAATACATAAATCTCAACATATAATAGAAGACAATAAATGCAAATATACCTTTACATGGGTGCTGGGGAAAGCCGATGTCCGCAAAGTCTCTTGAGTCTCGTCAAGTAATTTGCGTTTTGGTATGCTAAGTATGAAGGCTGCCTGATCATTAGTAGCAGCCATAGAAGTAATCCGGTAATTATTTTCCCATCTTCGATGGATTCCTTCACTTGGATACAAAAAGTCCAGCTCCACAACCTTGAATCACCAAATGAAATATAGGTATGTTAGTGTTAAAAAAAAATAAAAAATCAAACATGACCAGAAAAACAATGTTAAAATGTTACATACCTGATCAGAATACCCAGCATTCCTGGACATAACAACGCCCCAACGACTGCCAGCAGTAGTCATGGAGGTAACATGGAACCCTTCTTTCCACTTCTTGTTTATCCATTTGAAAGGAAATGATTCGCTCACTTTGTAGGACTGCTGTGTATAAGGAGTTCCTGCACAACAAGGATTCTACCATTATATAACATACATCAAGTCATATATTACGAAGAATATTCTGTTTTTCTCATCCCAGGAGGAAAAGAAAAGAACCCCCTGATAAAACAATTTTGAGAGTTTTTTTGTCCCAGCTTATATATATCTAATTACGTTGTTTTCAAGGAAGTGTTGTCTCGTAGGTTTAATATGTCAAAAAGACTGCCACATGTCTCCAACATGAAATTTACCAATCTAAGGAGCATGATTAGGAAATCAGATTGAACATGGAGAGAATCAATGTCTTTTAAATCATTTAGTAATTCCATAAAAATGTATACACTGCCGAAGTGGGCTAAGGAGGCAAATAGACTCTCCAAACGCAGGCTTCTTGAAGGGAGCCAAATGAGTCCAGGATTGCACATATGAAGCTCATCAGATCCATGTTGATACAAAAGGTAACATTTAAATTGGAAAAAAAATGACAAACACTTGCGGTGTACGTCTACAATTTTGAAGTGCTTCTACAGACAACTTAAATGGCATAGCAACCAGAAAAGAACAAAAAAAAACAATATAGACAAACCCAGAAAAAATAAATAAAAAATATCTACGACTCGGCATGTGTTGCTAAGGTGAAGGTAATGGTGACAATGAAAGGCAAGCTACAACAATTCCTAAATAATAAATAGTACATGAAAATCACATGGACAATACGAAGAGAAAAGAAGGAGTGGAGTAGGTCATAAAACTATAAATGTTGCAAAAGGGCGTAATGATCAAACCTTTGGACATGACAACCAAGGAACTGCCATTAACTGCACCAGCTATTGAACTGATATAGTAATTTTTCTCCCATTGCTCCATAATCCAATCCTGAGGTCGTCAAAATAGCAGCAGCCATGCATCAATTATAGCATTCCTGAAGATTTGCTTAATAGAAGACAAAATATAAAGATCGGGGAAAGAAAGCCAACCTTGTGCAGGAAGGCCGGTGACAACTCATAAACTTGGGAAGAAAAACCTGTTCCTGCATCCATGATCAGGGCCCACAAATTCGCTGAAGAGGCCACACAGCTTATATACAACCCATCCTCAATGCCCTTGTCTACATGCTGCCGGAGCCTATTGTCTGCTACGTTATAGTGATATCTGCAACCAAAGAAAGTGTTACTTATTAAATCAAGCAAAATAGAGAGACGGCTTCTAATAAACAACCCTTTGCGGGGAATATGATGCATCGTGTAACAAAGCAGATGGAGAACTCAGGGCATAGGCTTGGTATGACAGTGATATCCCCCAGCCTTTGGAGCCAAAAAATGGAAGTAAAGTTGAAGGTTGAATGAATGGAGAAGAAACAGCAAAGCAAAACTAGGAAGAGAAACAGACATTGAGAGATAAAATATCACATTGCAACACGCTGTATAACAGTATCATTTAGAAGATGCCATATAGAAGATATATCAATTACCTCTGCTTCATTGGACGGCGTGCATTATACACTGATATCCACTGAGTAGCAGGACTACCCAATCGCACTTTTTTCTTAGGCTGCTCATCTTCTTCCAGATTAATAAGCATCCTTCCTCGTTTTTGACCAACCTATATATAAAAAAAGTATAGCATTCAGATAAATAACAATATTTGAAAAGAAACAGTACTTAAAACCTTCAAATAAATACAAAAAGCTAAAATAACCTTTAAAGCTCCATCAATTCTAATAGGTCTCAATGGAGTGCATGGTTCGATCAAGCTGTCAAAAAGTGATATAAGCTTGGAATAATTTGGCTCCTCATCAAATCTCATGTTAGTAACTGCTTCTAGGAACAGCTTAAATGGGGCGGGACAAAAGCAACACATCAACTCCGCAGAAGTGGACATTTTTTTCTTACAAACAAGAAAACTTTTATTGTCACCCTGTAGATTGGGGGAAAGAGAGAAATCATACCATATAAGATAAAACCTCTAAGAAGCAAGCAATAATCTATACACGATGAGATAATACAAAACACACCTGATAACCCTGCCACGGCAATCTCCCTTTTATGAGAAATATCAATGTGTATGCCAGTGACTCAAGATCATCCCTTCGACTGCCAGTCCTACCTAAATGTGCATGTACACTAGCATATCTTATCGTTCCCCTGCACAAAAAGGCATGTTATCTATACGTCAATATGAAAACACAAAAGATAGCCATGTTATACTCGCAACATTTACAAACCTGAATATATCAGGTCTCTGATCATATTCAACGTGTTGACCAGATGATGCATCCTTCCATTTAGAAGCTGAAGACAACACATGGTATGGAACATTAATGCACAAGCAAAATATGGTATAACTCCAAATAACAAAAACCCAAGGTTGGATAGAGAGAAAATTAAAACGCAGTGGAAACGCAAAACTAACTGGCTTGAAAAGACGGCATACCTAAACCAAGATCAATAAGATATAACTTCTTATCATCAGCCGTTCCAGGTTGACCAAGCAAAAAGTTTTCTGGTTTTACATCTCCGTGCACAAACCTGATTCAATGACACGAGTTTTATTTATCAAAAGCTCAGCCACAACCTATTCATAATAAATGGGAATATTACTATTGACTCTGAAAAAATATCAAAAGGATTTACCCTTTCAAATGGAGCTTCTCAAGAATTGATATTGCCTCCACTGCAATGCAAGCAGCCATACTTGGTGACATCCTGTCAAGATGATAAAAATTCAGTGGAGCCAAAATCGAATGAACTTAAAGAATTTACAGTTATACTAAGTGAACCTAAATAATGAAACAAATAGTCCAAATCTTACGATTGACCAAGAGAATTCCATACATCCCAAAGGCTGGGCCCAAGTATGTCCATCACCTGAAATAATTTGTTTTCCTTTAGAAAAAAGAACCAGCCAATATATGTTGATAAAGGGAAGTTGAAACCATATCTCACCAAAATGTAGAAATCTCCTTGTCGACCCTTGTAATGAACCCCGGGAATGCCATAACAGCCATTCAGATTACTTATTAATGCCAAAAATACAAAAGTTAGAATTGGATATAATAAAATTAAAGCACTTGAAAATGCTTAAAAAAATGTATTCTTGGTAAGCCTTTTCATGCATGAAAGAAAAATTGTTTATACCTGTAAACTTGCCACTCATAAGGAGGCCCATAATTACAACCTTTACTGTTTCTATGCTCAAACTTGAGTGCAACCTTCAAACAGAGTTAAATAAGAAAAAGGTAATGTATCATCCACCACAGTGTTACTAATATTTCATTGGATCCGAAAGACAGAGAGAGAGGGAGATAGAGAAAGATCGAATGTCAGAGTAATACCTCAATAGCATCAGGACCTACTCGATCAGAGCCACCACTAACCCTTCTGCCAACATAAACTTGGCCAAAACCACCCTTACCCAACTTCCTTTCTGTCTTATATACAGGAGAGTTGCCAACTTGCACCTGCATACATACGTGTGTTAATATAAATTAAGATACCAACAAATCTATACTGACAGGATGTTAGTAACTCTTTCATGAATGAACTGGTGAACCAGAACCTAACAAACATTCTTTAAATAAAATGCAAAACCAAAATCTCGATTACCATCTCAATTCCAGAACAGCTCAATTAATATATGTTCAACACATTAATGAAAAACAGCAAAGCATGGAAAAAAAAAATTAATAAATGATACAACGAATAATCACGTCATTAAAACAAATTTGCAGCAATATCTTTGAAAATGCACTAAGGCAATACAAGAGAAGCAACGCAAAAGAAAGAAGATACCCTCTCAGGGACAGGGGTTGTGCTTGCATCTTCTTCAGCTGCCACCCCTTTATCACCACTTCCACCCTCCATCGCAATGTTATTATTGGCCACTACCTCTACGTTATTGTAAACAGGTTCCTGAGCCCTTAATTCAACAGGTTCTGGAAGGAGGTCACAAGGTTGAGGATCCAAATCAATCAATCTTGCTCCGCGGCCTCTACCAGCTGCAGTTCGTCTCGTGGGTACAGCTGGTGAAGACCCTTTACCTAAACCTGTGGCATTACCACCTCTTCCTCTTCCACCTCCAACTCTCCTCCTAGTTCTGTTCTGTGCAGGCTCTGCCCAATTCTCTCCTTGATCAACAGGTTGTGGACCAGGCTGAAGATCTCCAAGCCGCTTTGACCTTCTTGCTCCACTTCTCAACTCTGGCATCCTCTCCCCATTCAAATCATAGCCCACGTTATAGCCCCCGAAAACAGCAAAAAAATCCTCTGCAATAAAAATAATCAAAGCAATTACACAAATGAAATAACAGCATTCATCGAGACGCCTTTTTCAGCAAAAACAACAACCACGCGTCATGCGCAAAAGTTTGAAAAATATCGATGTAGCAATCCTCATTTCAACATCAGAAAAGAAAAAAAAACATACTGAAAAGGCATTAGATACCAAATTTCAGCAAACTACACTCTCCACAACAAAAAACAATGTACCTAAAAGCATACAAAGAAATCTACCATTTTCTGCATTCTAAATTCAACACATACTTTCTATATCATCATGGTAAATAGTTAAAACAATTTAACAGAAAAACAAAATCAGAAACTAACAAACAAGTTCTTATTCTAATCATTTCATTTCAAAACAAAGTACATGAATTCCAACCTGCAAATCTCACCAATTGCTTCAACTGAATCAACAAAACCGTCAAAAGTTCAAAATCAAAAACGACTTTTCAAATTAACACTCAACGAATAATTCAAATCTTAATTCCGATCATCCAAAATTTATCAGAAACAAACAAAAAACTGAATAACCGTCATCGGTAAGAAAAATCCAAACCGATCGGGAAAAAAAATCAACAAAAAATAAAGAAAAATCGATAATCAAAACGCGAACATGCCACACATATATTAAAGAAAAAACGAAAAAAACTCACAGATCGAGACGTGGAGCTCCAAAAATGGAAGGATCGGGTAGCGATTGAATCAGGAAACAAAAGATAAAGCGATGAAAGTAACGATCGTGGAAGAATCAGTAAGAAAAAACGAAGAAATGCGTAATGTTGAAAAAAAAGTGAAGAGTTGTTTCACTATGGAGAAGAAAGCATGGTGATTGATGAATGAAATTAGGGTTCGTGAAATGGAAGATGAAGAAGAAGAAGATATTAGATATGGGTTAACCTTGTGTTCGGTTTTTGTTATATCAAGTTTTATTTTTATTTTTTTTAATTTTTATATTTTTGATTGATGAAGAAAAGAGAGGATGCGGTAATGGTGAGATTATTGGTGTTGTTGTTGTTGGTTGTGTATATGTACGTGTGTGAGTGTTGTTGTGTGTGTGAGAATATCATATGCACCATGCAAATGTAGTATGGTATGTGTGCCTTTCCAATATCCAAACATATATTTCATTTTCATTTTCAGAGATATATTTTATTATTTTTCTTTGTAGTTTTTTAACTACTAATTATACAAAAAAATTGCCTTATAAAGATAATTATTTTACAAATATTATTAGTATAATTTTTAAAGAACAATACCATGTTTTTTTTCATTTCTTAAATTTAAAAAATTTATTTTTGTCTTTTTAAAATTTTTTGAGAATAAAACGGTTGATTTTTTTTATTTATGAGTCACGCTAACAAGTGAAATAAATTATAAATTTTATGTAAAAAAAGGTTGATATCTAAAGTTAAAAAGAATTGAATGTACCATTTTTAAGATAAAAAATTTCTTTTAGACTTTTTTGATGAGTGTTCATCCTTTTTATATATGAATTAGAAAAATATCCACCACGAAAACAATAGTTTAAAATAGAATTTTGCTGGAAGACATCTTTTATTAAGGTGTCTTTTAGCAAGTTATCCTATTGGCATTTGTTAAAAGACACTAACTAATTTTTATGAAGGTATCTTTTAGCAAATTTATAACTAAAAAGTGGATATCGCACCTTGAGGTGTGACTTGCTAAAAGACACCTCTAAAGGGTGTCTCCTAGCAAAACCCTTTAAAATATTATGAAATGTATGTTGTTAATGAATTTAAAAAATTCAAATGTAATGCTTAGAGAGTTGGCAGCTTGAAAAAGAAGTTGTGTTTGATTCATGAAGTCGTCTATTTGTATTCGATGATTACTCATGCAAAGAATTTAGGTGATCAGAAGATATGTTAGTCAATAAATAATGGGTCCTGCTAACCGGTGCCCCCGGGGCACTGGTTAAGCATACCATAAAAGAGAATTATTACCATAAAAGGAAACTGTTTTTGACTTTATTATAAATTAATTACACAATTTCAATGCATTAACTACTATATAACTTCCTTTTTCATATCCTTAATCAATGCCCCGGAGGCACCGGTTAGCATTTCCCATAAATAATTTATAACGGATTAATTTATAGTGAATAGCTTATAAACATGTTTATACAGGACGTTAATTGATCATGTTTTATAAAATTAGCGGTTGGATTAATGTATCATTAGAAAAAAGTTGTTGAATTAATTTTTCATTTTTTCAGGCAAAACAGATATAGGAACAAAAAATGCTTGTGAGAAGGGAAAAAAAAATTACCAACCGAGATATTTCTTTTTTATATAGACGTATAATTTATTAGCTCAAAATCTAGCATTCACAATCAGAGTTTTTTTTTTTTTTTAAGGAACAATCAGAGTTTAAGTTGTGGGAATATTTTGATTTGAAGTGTCTTCTAGTAGGTTAAAGATTCTAGTGATAAGAATCAAATGTAAACTAGAAAATTCTCAACAACAACCCTTCAAAAAAAATATCAACAACAAAAAAAACTTCTATACCCACGCCACACTGTTATATTATTATATTTTATGCTAGTGGGAGTACAACTTTTACAAATGTGTGAACAACCTCTAGGTCTAAAACAATATTGTATTATTTATCAAAAAAATTGTGTCAAAAAAGGGTTCAATCAATTTCCATCAATGTACCCCAAAATTATCAAACTTGGCATGATGTTAATCGTTCTTTCCTCTTTGGCCTTGGACTAGGATTACGACAATGTAATCAAAACGACCTTGACTTTGTTTGTATTTGTAATTCTAATCTCCAAAGACAAAAAGTCTAAACCGCCAAAGAGGAGAACCAATACGCCTCTTCTTTTCATACATGCACATTATTTTTTGGTAACCATACATGCACATTTTAATCAGAAACTCTAGGAAAAAGTGGAGCACAATTGAATAAATGGTGCGTACACGTTCACATAACATTTGAGTTACCATTGGAGTAAAGTGATTGTCACAAACGGCCACCATAGAGGAGTTGGCCCCAATCAAGGGTATGTAAAGAGGTGCAGCTATATCTATGTGACAGATCAACGCTTATTAGCAGAAAAAATTAAACGTAGTTCTATCCGACAAGATCAATGCAATTAATTAATGAATCCAAAGTAACGTATCAATTTTAAATTCAAAAGTATTTGAATGAAATAGTAAAATATTTTGTGTAGTTTGACTGGATGATTGAATCCGGTTTTGAAAATGTAACAATGTTTAATCTCTTGATAAAATATTTTATCATCTATTACGAATACCATCATACCTTAATTAATTGATTAATCTTAACATTGTATGTAAATGATATCTAATTCATACAAAAGAAAAGAATCGATTTCAAAGAATGAAATTCATTTTCATTTTTCATAGATCAATGTTGTAAAACTTTTTTATGAATAAAATGAAAATCAATGTATCACATTCAAATAATGAAATTAAATAATATGCAACAGTTGTGATGAGGAAACGCGACTTAGTTGATAAGACGTTTCACCTTCATCTTAAAGATCATGGGTTCAAATAGAAAAGAAAAGCCACCGAAAGTTCACCTTAAATTTGTGTCAAACCAACTTTGCAAATACCTACCTCTTTTTTTTGTCAAAAAAATAAACATAAAATTATCTACCTTTTTGATCTACTGGACTCCTACATTATCTTTCAACATTACCTTTAAAAAAAACTGTTGAACGCTTCCAAAACTTTTAGGGTCCATTTGGTTCGGGATTTTCGGAGGGGGGAAGAGGGAAGGGGAGGGATAATTTTTTATTTTTTTTTGTTTGGTTCAATTTTTAGAAAGGGATTGAAGGAAAAGAGAGGGGAAATATGTTACTCTCCCCTCTAACTATAATAGCTAATGGCTAAATTCATTTACCATCTTAGGAATTGGCTAAATGTTTATTTCTTTCATGTTTTTGTTTTTTGTGATTTGGCGGTTGCCTTGTAATTATTGTTCAGACTCAGCTTGTACTTTGGTGTTGCTTCCTTAGCACACCTTGTGCTACGAAGACCATTTTGATGTGGTAATATATTTCATTTTAGCCTCTTAAAAAAAACTCATTTATCACTCCCCTCAAATTATAATTTTTTGGTGGAGGGCGAAGGGAAGGAGAGATGGGTTAATACAATTTTAACTATATTGACATAATTATTCTCACATTTATTTTAAAATATCGAAGTTGTCCTTATTAAAAATGTAAGGCTTGTTTATTCATGTTTCAACATATTCTTATTGCCTGGACTTTTTGTTGCTAACATGCTAAACTTTTTTTTTTCAATTTATTTGTTAAGCATTTTTTTCTTCATATTTTATTAAGATTTTTTTTCTTATTTTTAATGAATGGCATGTATTTTAGTCTTAATTTTTTATTTCAATATATTTGGTTTTTACATATTTATATAGATGGATTATCAGGAGAAAAAAATAACTATCAATAAAAAAAATTATATTGTGCTCTAATACTTATTAAATTATTTTTTCACAAACAATATTTATGACTGTTCAATATTTTGTTACAACTTTTCTGCTCGATTATTTATGGAGATTTTGGCTATTGAGTTTTCATGTTTAATTTTAAAATCATAATATTGTTTTAAGATTAGAAGGATAAAAAAGTAATTTGGTGATAAAATATCTTCCCTCCCCTTGTAAACCAAACATATATATATTTAATGGGTTTTTTTATCATCTGCAAATTTGCACATGTTAATAAATTTAAAGTAGTAAGTTTGTATTGAAACTTGAACATTTTGTATTGAATATGTAATTTTTTAATAAATAGTTGTGGTTTTTCAATAAAATATTACTACTTGAGGTTCCTTTAACAAGTGCAATGTTGCACATGTTAGACAAACACATATTTAATTAATATCTCTCTCGTCCCCTTCCATTCTCTCTTTGAACCAAACACATATTTAATTAATATATATCCCCTCCTTTACCTTCCCCTTTAGTAAAATCCCTCCTCTCACCACCGTTGAACCCAACGGACCCTTAGGCAACACAATTTATATGATTTTTTAAAAATATTTTTAAAGCAATTGTCTGAAAAATATTTTTTAAATAGCTTTACCTATGCCTATTGATGAAAAAAAAAATTCTGTGGAAAAACCTAACAAAATAAAAAGTATACAAAACATCTATTAAAAACTCACGTTAAGTTATGTGATAAAATTATAATATAAATATAAAAACAAATTTCTTCAACAAAAATAAATTAATTTGAGGTTAGAAAATATGTTTTTTTTGGAAATTAGCAAATATATAAAAATCAACAACAACAGCAAGTCTTATTCCACTACATGGATCAAATTACATCATAGTGTTATATCATAAACCATATTTGACTCCAACTCGTTGACATCTAAATCATTTCTAACGGTTTCTCTTATATTTTTTCTATATCTTACTCAATCTTTTTTGACTTGACTCTTCTCCAACTGATATAATCTTCTTACGACGGCATTTGCGAGTCTTCTCTCTACATGTTAGGTTCTCTAAGCCTATTTTCTACCAAC
>Ga0315915_1006371_pt1 | contig 14419 bp, 7 predicted proteins | sample MpolbnodulesMG_FD_207738 | JGI IMG/M metagenome (GOLD analysis project Ga0315915, IMG submission 207738) | Medicago polymorpha root nodule microbial communities from Los Angeles, California, United States - branched nodules | ecosystem: Host-associated > Plants > Roots > Nodule | place: USA... | reverse complement strand
AAGTTTAAACATACGTGGTTAAGGAGTTTGGATGGGGAAAGAGTTTAAAGGTCAATATTTGTTAACCTTTTCCCCCTTTTTTAACAATATTGTAACAACAAACGTTTGTCCATCCCAATAAAAAATAAAAAATAATTAAGTATGATCATATCAACACTAAAACATCGAAGTTCATCAAAAATTTCAAAATTAACCATGCTTGAGTGAGAGAAGGTAGTGTAGGATGAATAGCCTCATTATTCTTTGTGTTGCACTTCATCTAACATCTTGGTAAAAAAAACTATGATAATTGAAACCAAAAAAAATACTATGATAAAATGATCCTATTGACTATGGGTCACATCCTACATTCCTCACGAGATATTTGGCTAAGGTGGGTTATAGACTAAATTAATTGGAGCAAAAGTCTCCTAAATTAACTCATCCTCGTGCATGCAATGGTATAATGTCAAAATTCTTACCTCATTTCTTCTGAATAACTATTACATTACTCGTAATATTTATCATATTCTTTATCATTTTTCTTTTAAATATATCTCTTTCCTCACAGATTGGGATACACGATTTAACAATATGCTTCTTTAACAGTATTTTCCCGGCCAAAAGAAAACAAAACAATATATTTATTTTGTTAAGGTGAATGTGAAGAAAAGTAACCCCACTTAATTGGCACCGGAAAATTAATACATATGGTTGGGAAAATTAAGACTAAAGTAATAAAAACAGTTTAATTAGTTAGAAAAGAAGGTTGGTTTTATTAATTTTGAAAGTGATGCACATAATATAATATAATTAGAATTAGAATAAAGAATCCATCCTATCCACACACACTATCTATCTATCTACCAAAATTCAACACCCACCCTTTAACTTCCATCAGCATGATGACCCAATGGGAAAAACAAATCTTGAATTTTTTGCTTTGTAATCAAATAAAATCCAATTGAAAGGGGAATGAGAGAGAGAGAAAGAGTAGTTGTACCAACGTGGTGGAGAGAATCTAGGGACAAGATCTTCTCTGAATGAAATTACACAAAAACAACAAAACATCCATACCACTGTTCCACTACAGTTTTTTCTCTCATGCACCCACTAATAGAATAAAGCTACTAGTACAAGATAATTACATTCCACCTCTCTTTTCCCACTCTCATTCATCATCTTCCCTTCTCTCTCTCAATACTTTTACTTCTATATACTATATAACTTCAATCAACTACTTGAGAAGTATTCATCATCAAATTGATATGGAGCTTGCTTTGGATAGTAGAAAATTACAATTACAACCACAAAACTTGAAGCAAGAACAACACTTTCATGTGTTGGCTGTAGATGATAGTGTCATTGATAGGATGCTTCTAGAAAGGCTCCTTAGAGATTCTTCATGCAAAGGTAGCTAGGTTACCAACATTTTTTCCGTACAATTAATCTTAATTATTAGGATTTTTTTTTAGTTTTTAATTTTCAGTTAGCATAATAAATTGATACATAATTTTGTGTAGTGAATTTTGTTAGTTAATTGTTTTGTGGTTGATTGATTAATTGTAAAAACAGTTACATGTGTGGACTCTGGAGATAAGGCTTTGAAATATCTTGGACTGAATATTGATGAAATTGATAATATTAATTCTTCTTCAACAAAGTCTTCTATATTAGAATCATCATCTCCTCCTCTTCAACAACCATTGCAGCTTCAAGAGGTAATAATCTTAATTTTCTTCTTCCTCCTTCCTCAAAAGTTTTCAAGATAGTTAAACTCGTGTTGTGTACTGTACTACATTTAATTAATTAGTTTTGTCCAGAAAAAAAGGTATATTTGCTAGCTTCAAAAACAAGTAAAGAAGAAAATTTGAGTATGCAAAATTATAGTATATGCTTATCTTGTTTGCATACATAAAACTATTAATAAAGCTAAGCTCAATTTTCATAATTAAATATCAACACTATCATCCATTTTATCGTGTTGACTAAGCTCCCCTTTCTTTCTTAATTAAATATTCATTCAGTTAATTAAGACTTACTTAAGAGACATGCCTTCTGCGTTTTTTCCTTCTAATTTCTCCTTTAGACTGTTGAAATTGTTAGCAGTATTATGCTGAGTGGGGATATTGAACTTTGGACCTCCTTATCAAATTACTTTCATTTCACATATATAATTGATTGATAAGGGTACGTGTTATATATGGATATGGAGATTTCTTTCTCCTAAACTTACCTTCATTAACAACATATATAGTTCCTCTAAAAGAAAGTTAGGAAGGAAAATCTCTTCAACAAATAATTAAGCTCCATTCATCTAGGTCACGGATGCATATTATAATGTATCAAAATCAAAATGTACTACATATATGACATGATACATGGTTAACAAACATAATTATATCAATAATGCACAATGACCATATATGTATAGCCTCTCGTTTATAGGATTAATCAGAAGACATTAAATCAGATTAGGAAAAAAATAAAAATACAATTCAATGGTAAATTAAATTAACTTTGTAGAAAAGTATAAACCTTTTCACGGCACTGTACGTACTCCTAATTATTGTTTTGATCCATGATCTACACGCAAGAGTATAGTGTCTGCTATGGTTGTACGTTCTTCTATTTTCTTTTGTAAAAAAGGGTACGTACGGAAATGTTTTAGTATATATTTATTGAACATTAAATTGATCATGTGCACTATTTTGCAGGGAAGCAAAGTGAATTTGATCATGACAGATTATTGCATGCCTGGGATGAGTGGCTATGATTTACTTAAAAGAGTCAAGGTCAAAATCTCATCTTTTCCCCGACATCTTCCCTAAATTCCCTCTCTCTTTTTAAACTTGAATAGGATGCATGCATCGCACTGAAAAAGATGCTAAACATTCTTTTCTTTTCTTTTCTCTGTCAGTAAATACATACATATAGTCACAATTTAAATTTCACTACCACTTTCACTTTGCAAAGGAACAAGAAAATTAATTTTACTTCAAGGCTAGTTTTGTTTTTATCAACTACTACTACTACTACTATATAGCTTTAAATATATAAATAAATGAATTATATCTACAAAACAAATGACCCTTCACCTCATGTTTCCTCATACACCTTGGGTAGTTTAGTTACAATTAATTAAAGTCAAATATTTTTAATAATTTTGTGATTATTATTGATTGATATTGTAAAAAGAAATACTTTAAACCATACATGACCTAAATCTATCTTCATATTTCTTGTGATAAATTAAATCCTAAAATTTTCAGAAGAAAGAGTAAGAAAGAAAAAGGAAAAGTTTAGATTTCTGGATCTGAATTTGCTTTTGCTTTTTCTTTTCTTTTATCTATGTATCTATTCTTTTTTTGTTTTCCCATTAATTTTTTCTTCTTTTTGACACTGCTTACTGCACTGCAGGGATCTTCTTGGAAAGATGTTCCAGTTGTAGTTATGTCCTCAGAAAATGTACCTTCCAGAATTAGCATGTAAGTTTTCTTTTTCTTTTTAAATTCATCATATACTTACAACAGTATATATTTATTTATTTCATTATCCTTTATTAAATTATATCCTAAATACTTCTTCAAAGAAAAAGGAAAGAATAAAGTAGATCTTCAAAAGTTACCAAAATCTAATGCTGCATCAATATTTTATCACATTAGAAGAAAAAAAAATGCATCATTTAATTAACAACTTAATTTTGCTAATAGGTGCTTGGAAGAAGGGGCAGAAGAGTTTCTAATGAAGCCTCTTCAGTTATCAGATTTGCAGAAGCTTCAGCCATATTTCCTAAAATCCCTTGAAAATTCTTCTGATGAGCAAGAATCTGCTAACAGTTTCACTTCCACCACAGACTCGGACGACGACAACGATCTCATCGACAGTAATGATGATAACATTAATAATATCAAAAGGAAGGCCATGTCTCCTGAGCCTCCAGAGAGATCAATGCCCAAAATGAAAGGGTTGGCAGTGGTGGTGTAAACAGGAAACAGTACAAATTAAGATTGGTTGTTGCATGCATATTATTTAGTTTATGACTATGTTTCTATTTAATTTTTGTTTTAATGAAATCACTGTGAGCACGTACTAATATTATATTTCACTATTTCAAGTTACAACTATCAGTAGCCACTTAAGTTTATGTACAAATGTTTAAATTAATCCTTTGTCGTCTAGATATTGCAATCTTTAAATTACTTTGGGACATAGCTGACAACTTAAAAGGAACAACGATGATAAAGAATAACTTGAGGATCCAATTCTTAGTGCTAAGTCCTACATGGTGTTGATTTTATAAAGAATTATTTGAGTTCTCTTTTCTCATCCATTGAATATTGTCCAAAAAGTATGGTTACTAAAGGATCTTGGAATCATGAACCTCCAATCATAAGGCTTTTTTTTTCATGGTCACCATACTTCAATATTTTCATTCTTGTGCGGCTTACTAATGCTCCATGTTGGATAAGATTCTTTGTTTTTCTCAAGAACATTAGAGGCAAAAAAAATCAACATCTTTGCTATTTCAAGGGGTATTGAAATTTCTCTTCATTGGATTTGATTATAACAAGACGGTCAGTCACATTGTTAGAGTTTCGTAGCTGTATACCAACTTAGGGATCAGATATCCATGTTGAAAGGGATCATATCTTTTTTGAAAAACTAAAAAGGCAAAATATATTAAACCTAAACCAAAGAGAGCACAAAGGGTGCCCCAACCAACCTATACGCACAAAAAATATAGAAAGCCCAAGAATGGACACACACGATCTGCTGCAGTCAACAAAGTCACATAATCATAAGGTCATGCTTCGGTGGACAATTGATCAAAATTGGACGGTCCTGATTAGATCTCAGAATTTTAGGAATTAAATTAAAAATTAAATCTATCTTTTTAACCATTCGATCAAGATCGAACAGCTGTCAATGTCTTGACTGCGTGAATGCATGAAAAAAACGATTGCATTGAATCTTATTTCATGGATACAATGTCACCAATTATATTGTTCCACTGAGCCCAAGCATAATCAAAATATAACATCCGCCCACAATACATAAAGAGAACTAATTCATGGGCAAGCACATAAGAGGTTCAACACACCGTCCATTAAACAAGGAAGGGAACTCATCCCGAATTAGGGATCAATTCCAACTCATGATCATAATTTACTCAACAAGGGTATGACCATTTGGAGATTTTTATAAAGAAGAGACGCCCATTCTTATGAGTATATTTAGATAATGGAATTCAAAATTTAAAAGAATTTGAAGTATTACGAAATTTAACTAATTTATTCGATTTCTTTCATTTACGAAATTTGTTATTTTAGTCCAGTAATTGAATTAATTTCATTTGCAAAATTTATTATTTGTGCTAAGGACTTGAATTTTCTTCATTTATTAATTTTCCTCTCTCATAACCAACTCTTAGTTGAAAATTATATACTACGAAGATAGAACTCATATGTTACAAATTAAACAAATGACTAATCGTCTTTAAGATGTTGAGTGATACACAGTTCGAACCTTCATCATCTTGAATAATATGACGCCAAAAAAGATTTGGACAAGTGAAAACATTATCTATAAGTAGTTAGTTGCCATGAGAAAGCGATGATCATTAGTGGATTCTAACTCTTCCGCACTTGCAAAAGGATTTGAACTTCACCCACTGACAATGTTTCCACCCGAGGAGACATAGCCAACAAAGTTGCATATGTGGAGCAAATAGAAAGCTAACTAGATGAGTCTATTTCGAAGAACTGTCTCCGTAAAGGGCCTGATTCACCCCACTCGTTAAGGTTATCAGGTCCACCGTCAATAAGTGTTCCCTTAAAAATATTTCTTCTCTAACTATGCGTTCAAACCCACCTATCACCTTCCAGCACTTACATAAACTACTCGCAGCTAAGGCTTGCTAATCCGACACAAGAAACAACCTAAGTAAGCAATATCTTAGGGAAACATCACCCACCCACACATCAGTCAAAAAACAGGTCATCACCCTATTTTCAACGACATTTGTTACCGCTTTAGAGAACCAACCAGAGATAAAAATGCATAGAGAATCCCAACAAAGGGACATGTCATCACCAGATTGAACAATTGTAGTTAACCTCTGCGTCCATAAATAGCGGATGAAGATACTTGACTATCATACTTATCTACAAGAAAATACCACCATATGGTTGGTGCTCTGTAGATTGCCAACTACCTCTATTTTCTCAAAAAGAAAATCCATGCTAAAAAGCCTCAAGTTTCTATTGCCTATAGTCTACCTTTCTCATTCGACTTGCACACATCATACCATAGAACCTGATAATTTTCTATCTACCTTTCAAGCCTCCACAAAAGGAACTATCTTTCGATATGCATAATAAGTTTCAAGACATTAATAAACATCATATAAAAAGAGATAGGTAAAATATTGGGATACTATTAAAGATTGAATTAGGAGAACACTCATTCCTCTAATACTTGCACTTATTGTTCTAAGGCCAAAACCTATTCGAATAGGCCTTAACAGAGGTGCTCAAGAGCTCACCTTATATAGCCGCCACCTAAAGACCAAGTCATCTGAACGGAACCTAGCCAATCATACAATTCATAAAATGATATGTCATTCACATGAATAACTCTTCTAAACTCTCATTACACAACTTTTAGAGAAACTCAATTGCAAATAAAAATTTATCCAAAATAACATAGAATTGACTTCATTGCCCTCGTGTTCTTAATGGTAGCCTCTCCAATAAGGAGAGTATAATATGCATACTGTAGATGATATATAATCAGCCTTAAGACGCCACTAACACTATTTTTGGATCTTGCCTACTAAATCACTGCACGCAACCCCTCCACCACTAAAAAAAAGAAAGTGGGGCAAGATGATCACCTCATTTAATAAGCCACCTCATAATCTTGATCTCCTCAGTTGAATGTGAATTTACCTGTTCAGTCTACCTTTGGATGTCATTCCCTCTGTTCCTTTTTAATTGTTGTTTTTTAGCTTTTCACACATAACAATACAATTGATAAATTTTGTTACTTTCCTATCTTTTTTCACCCATAATAACCTTGATAAATCATAATCTCATTTCATCTAGTTATTTCTCTACAATAAATAACTAAAAATATTATTGACAAACTTATAATTAATGTTACACTGAACTTTCAAAACATCAACTAAATAGCAACAATTTTTTTCCTGCAAATGTAACAATTAAAAAGGAATAGATGCGACTTTTGAATATAATTTCATTGCAAAGTGCAACTTAGAGTGTTGTGAGCAATGCGATAAGATAATGGCTAGAGATTGAATCGATCGAACCTCCAAATAATGATTTATTGGTCTATTCAAATAACTTACTTTGAAATAACTTTTAAGCCACAACTAGAAATATATTTTTTTTAAAGAAAACTTCACAATCCCATCAAGGGACAAAAAGATATATATATATATATATATATATATATATATACACACACACACACACGCAAATAAAATAAGTGTGCAAAATAATAGATCAGTAAAGTTTGAAAGTTCTACTCTCATATAGCCACTTTTAAGCTCAATTTACACATGTAGATAAAAAGATAAATAGAAAGGGCAAAGAGAGAAAGATCGTGAGGCGAAATATATTAGTATAAGATGTAAAAAACAAAAACCATAGAAATTTGTATTTTCGAAATATCTTTTCAAAATTAAATATTGCTACATGTGACTTTTGAATACAATTTTTATTGCAAAATGCGCTTAAAGTGTCGTGAGCAATGTGATTTTGAGTTAATAGATAAAAAAAAATTGGATGTAGAAGAGTGAGTTGTGGGAAAAGTGAATTGTATTTAAATTAAATGGAACTATGTAAAAATAAGTTAGAACCATAATTTTAGAATCGTAAATTACAAATTCTAACTTTAAATAGCATTTATTGTAGAGGCAAAATCAATTAATCAACCAAATACATCAAAATCAAGCATCACTCTCAATTCTACTAAAAACAATCAGAATGACCAACATGCACCACCTACTGCTAATTTTTTTTTTTCAAAATGCTTTATTCTGTTATAATTATTATAGACCGTGTCTCTCTTCTCTGTAAAATTACAGTTTACCAAATTTATTTTATAGATGGTAAAAACATGTTTAATAATTCAGTAAAGTTCCAAGAGACTAGGTCCCATTTTGATCACCCCACGTCCTTTTTGTTTATTGGAAAAGAGAGCATGCAGGGTTTTCGAACCATGAACTCTTCATCGATTTAACTTGTAAAACTAAAAACATCAACTAATTTTAACTCGGATTGAATTTTACAGAAACAAAAGTTCCAGTACTAAACTCGGCCAAAACTCACATTATTCAGTAATACATTAGAGTAAACCAAAAAGATAAAATGAAAAGCAAAAATAGATAGATTGGCACTAAGATTTCCTAACTTCTGATTCTGAGATACAAAAGAGTTGTAAAGCCCGCAGATGACTGTGTGCCTGTATCCTCCAAGAGGAACTGCAAAAAGGATAAAAAATATGAATGAGAAACTTTATTGAAAGAGTTTCTATACGATTTGGATCAAGTTGGGCAACTAACAATGATCTGCGGAAGGTTACCTTTTCAAAGCTCATCTTTTGGTTGTTCTGCTTCTGGCTTAGCAGCAGCTTTTGGTTGTTCTGCTTCTTGATGAGCAACACCAGATTTATCCTTGTTCTTTTCAATGAATTCTATGATGTCTTCCTTTGTCCTACCGCCATCATATTGTGATAGTTTTCCACTTGCTGACCTGAAGTACAAGGTTGGATAACCTTGGACTTCAAAGGTGTCGGTTGGGATATCGTTGGCAGTTGCATCCTGGAAAATGACACAAGATGCATAGAATAAAATTAGCAAAATCAAAAAATAAAAGAAAAAGGATATTGCTATAATCATCAAAGGCTATAAAAAAAAGACATATCTTACCAGTTTTGCAATAACAACATCAGCATCACTTTGGAATGAGACAGCAACTTCATCCAAGATTGGAGCCAACTGTTTGCAGTGACCACACCATGGAGCATAAAACTCAATCAAAACTGCAAGTTGTGTGGTCTATGTCAGTAAATTATATTATACCTCTGAATGATCAAGGCAAACAACTAATTAATACAAGTAATGAATGAGAGATGGTGATTTCTGTATGGTAATTACTGCTACATAATGGTATCAGAAAGACATGTTACTTTCCATGTCTGATTTATGATATATACATAATCACAAGTTTGTAACAGTAACAGCATCAAAGAAACATGTTTCCTGGAGAAAATGGGGGGCAAAATATACAAAAGCATAATTCCAAATTCATAACTTTCAATACTTACGAACTTCCATAGAACATATGACAAGTACATAAATCTTTAGCTTTACAAAAAAGTAATTCGTTATATTTTTGTCAAACTATGTTCTAGCTTTGACAATCTTCATATGAATGCATTATCTAATCATCTCAAATATTTGTCAAACTCTTTCACATGCAGGGAACAAAAATATTTTGAAACATTCTATGTTGTTTGAACACAATGAATACCAAAATCTATCTGATAATCAATAGAATAAAGCCAAAAATAAAAGGCAATAACTTAATACCATTCTTCCCAGACTTGAAAACTACGTTCTCAAGAGTTTGCCCAACAACCACTTTAACAGGCTCATTGTTAGTTTCAGGAATAGGTTCAGACTTGACAAATGGTTCAACTTTACCATCCTGTAAAGAAAATATGATATATTTAAAATGTTCAAGACAAACAACGGAAGTAAAATATTAAATATCTTGAATGAAAGAGTTTACAAAATCAAATATCCTAATAGAAATAAAGGTAACAAATTAAAGAAGTCAAAGGCAATAAGCTACTAAGAGAAATGAGCTAATACCTTGTATGCCTTCAACCAAGTTGGGAGTTGATCAAGTTCCAAATTGGGTTTGAAAAACTTCTTGCCATCATTATGCTGAATAATAATAAGAGGCACTTGGTCTTCCTTCAGTCCAAAATACTGCCAAGAAAAGTCATTGACAATGTCAAATATTAAGCAAAGAATAACTTGAAAATATATAAAATTAAATACTTTGATTTGATACAAACCTGGAAGGCACCTTGACTAGACTCAACATCTCCAACAAGAAAGCTAACTCCCTGTTGTTTGTATTGAGAAGCAATTTCATGGTATTTTGATTTGAAAGATTCAGCACCTTCGGCAGTAAAGTTGATGAACAACATAGCCTGCCAGTTTTATAACCTTAATTTAGAATAATGGGACACAGGATAATATGGGTGAAAAACAAAGGCAAAGGAAACATCGTGTGATTCAAGCAAGCAAAGTTTGCAAAATGCTTTGAGACACAAAATGGTAAACTAAAGGCACATATATCAATAATATGCTTCTATAAATTAATAACAAAGACGAATCATAAAAATAACTTAAATAGCATATTACCTTTGCGTTGGGAGTGTTAAAGAATTTGACAACAAAAGGGTGATTGCTGGGTTCATTGTTGAAGACAGTCACAATTGGGATACTGGAATCTTCAATGAATTTCTCTAGAGCTTCAACATTGAAATCCTACGAGCATGAAACAATTTTAAACATCAAACAAAAAAAAAACTAAAACATGTAACATGTAACAGTTAAGCTGCAGAAATCAGCAATACCTTTGAGTCCACAAAGAGCTCGTCAAATGGCTTAAATAACCTAACTACAGGCCCAGACACTGATGAGTCTCCCTTTGGAAGGTGTTTGGCATTCAAAGTGTGAGCAAAGTCATAGTCAGAGCGCAACTTCTCTGCTAAGGCAATGAAGTTATCGTACTCCTCTCCAGAAAATTTAGGGAAAACTCCAACCTGAAAACATTGAAAGATAATATTAAGAGTTTAATTTTCATGCATCGCATTACAAAGATTTAAGGTATCTATGAATTAAACTCTAAGATTAAACTACAATGGTTGGATACTTACAATAACAACTTTGTTGTCACCAACAAAAGCGGTAGCATCATCAGCAGATTTAATCTCTGTTGATGCTGGGCCACTTTGCTTCTTCAAATACTCAACGATACCATCAGCTTCACGGGGACCTTTGTATTCTTGAATGTTCTTTCCACCATTCCTAAAAATCTTAATGGTTGGGAATCCCTTAACATCATTTTCCGATGCGAGGTCTTTGTTGTGCTCCTCATTGGCATCAACTTTAGCCAACACAACTGGTGGCTCGTGAGTGCTCAAGATAGAAGCAGCCTTCTCATACTGCAGAAATAAACATTACAGAAAACCAGCATCAGCATAATAATCCTATATTTTTTAACTTCAAAAGGATAACCCAAAATAATTAAAGAAAATAAGGGAAAATAAATCACCTCTGGAGCTAGCTTCTTACAGTGTCCACACCTAGAAAGATAAAATAAAAAATAAAAAATCAAATTAACAATTATAAGATAAATGCAATGCAATAAAATTCATAATAATTGGTCAAAATGAAAACTGGATTTAATCACATTCCATTACAGAAAAATTAACAAACATCAGCCTTAATTAGGTGCATGCAACAAATACAAGCTGAATTAAAAAAAATAAAAATCAAACAAAAAATTGACAAAATATTTTCAACTATGAAGCACAGACAAACGTCGATAATAAATAATAATTTGGGAAAATGACATAATTCAACAAAATCATGTCAACGTGTGTTGGACACTGACAACACCGGACACGGACACGCCATCGATCATAAGTGCTACAAGATTAGCAAGTCTAACAAAGGATTATAACTAATCGTTAAAATTAGTACACAAAACGAAAACTATATAATAATTGGACCTAAATAAGCAAAATTAAGATCTAGAACACAATAAAAGAAAATAAGACAGATCAGAACAACAATCGATGAATCGAGCATTAACAAAAGCATAAAACAACATAAAAAATAAAATAGAAGAATCGAATCATACCAAGGTGCGTAGAATTCAACGACGATGAAATCGTGCTTCTTAACAGTGTCATGGAAATTAGTATTATCCAATGTAAGAACAAATTCCTTAGCATCAGTTGATGATTCCTCGGAGAAGATCTGAGAAGGAACCAACGCAAGAAGAGAAAACAATAAACCGAAAATAGCAACGTTTTTCGCCATTGTTGGTGTTGAAAGAATGTTAAGGATTTGGGAGATTGTAACAATTGAGATGGGTTTATAGTGTGTGAGAAAGTACAAGTAACACACACAAAACTAACACTGTTCAAGACACGTGATACGTGAACAATTCACGTGAGTATTCGTTTTTTAAGATATTTTTGGTATTTGTGTGTTCTGGTTTTGTACAATAAACGAATCTCTAGTCTCCACGTTGGCATGTATATTACGTGGCTTTACCTCATAGGGTACTTTCTTGTCATATGAACGTTTTTCATTTTTTTGCTTGTTTAGTTTTTGTTTGGAGTAGTAATTGTATTTTTCGGTCATACCTTCGTGTTAAATGTTAATTTATGATTTTATCCTTTTTTACTATAGTAAATAATAAGCTTATAAACTATTTGACCGAATTCCTTTTTCGGTAAAGTAAATACCATAAAAACTATTCGACCAAAATATAATTATAATGCATGCTTTCTTTTTTGACTGGTTTTTTTCTTCAATAACTTTTTTAAAAAAGAAAGGATAACAATTTTCTTGAATAACTTCTAATGGATACTTGATAGCAAATGAGTTATGGTTAAAAAAGTGAAAGAGGAAAAATTATTATTTAAAGTAAAATTAACGATAATTTTCCAATCATCTTTAATGGAATCTCAATATCTTTTTTGAGGTTATATTGTAAAATTCATATCAAGTTAATGAAATGGTTGGTGAATAAAATATTTATTATTTGTTAAAAATTGAAAAATACAAACGTAATGAAAGTTTTTTTTTCTAATTATTAACTTTTTTTGTAATAGAATAATATTTTTCTTGTAAGAGAATAGAGCAAATATAAACTTCTTTAATGATATTAAAAAAAACATTTGTAAATAATTTTAAATTAATTTCTGTGAATTAATAAATAAATTTTTAACATACTCTAAAGTTAAACTTTGAAGTTTTGAAGTTTTTTTCTTAATAATTAAATTTATTTGGTATTATTACAATGTATTTGTTAGGTTTATTAGAGATCCTCTCCATTTTTTAATAGAAATGGAGTATCCATCGTCATAGTTTTGAAGTAAATATCGGATATAAAGACACAAATTTTAAGAATTGATGAAATTAATTGAATATTTATTTATACATTAAAATTATAGTAATGGTGATGTCCATTTATCCTTTATTATAAAAGGTAGACTTTATGAGTTAGCATGTTTGCCCTAATCCCTTGCATTTTTCCCTCATAAGCATGTAATTATTGTTAATCTAATCTCTCAATCACACACTTAATCATAGTCGTTGATTCAAACTCTATTTTCAAACTCCTCACTTTCTCTCTCATAATGACAATTGAAAACAGTGATAATCATCCTCATAATGGCAATTGAAAACACGTATTAATGCTAATCAACTCAGTCAACCACTCCCTTCATTTCAGTCGTAGATCTCATAACCTTTCATGTATTAATGTTAATCAACTCAGTCAACCATCTCCTACATCTCAGCCGTAGATCTCATAACTTTCCATGTATGTTAACAATTGCATTCTCATTATCCTCTCCTACCATCATTTTTACGTCAAAACAGTTTAGACTTAACAATGGAAAGTGATGCACAAACTCTCTTAGCCTTGCACTGCTTGAAGGGTACAAATAACACAGCAAAACATAACCATGTTTCATCTCCTTTCTTGATCTCTTATGTTTTATTTCATATATATTTTTCAACTTGCACTAATTTCTTTGAATCTTTGATCTTTTTCAGCTTCATTAGATCCAAATCTTATAACTGATTTGGACAAGTTTGTTAACCGATTGCGAGAAAAAGACCACTTCATTGACAATGGTTGATGATTATGGAAACAAGTGGAATTGCATCACTGTATTTGGAACCAGGCCACATCACCACATCAAGCTTGGTGGACGATGGAAAAGAATGGTACAGACGCGCAGACTTGAGGAAGGTGTCATGGTTAAAGTTGGGTTTCCACATGCTGGCATGAACGACACCATCTGCATTCAAGTCAAGCGTCCAACTGTCGTGAGAGTTTGATGTCTGTAGTGCAATTGATGAAGTGCAGTTTTTAGGGTTTATGTTTTTAGATCCATTTTGATGTTTTTGAATTTTCTTTACATTTTAATGTAATTTATGGTTTTATCTTTCCAATTTAATGTGCTCTCTTTTGATTTCAATGCAATTAAAAGTTTTATCTTTCCAGTTTAATGTGCTCTCTTTTATTTTCAATGCAATTTATGGTTTTAAAATGTTTCTTCGTTTGACTATTGAGCTTAAATGTAATTT
>Ga0315915_1006370_pt1 | contig 14422 bp, 3 predicted proteins | sample MpolbnodulesMG_FD_207738 | JGI IMG/M metagenome (GOLD analysis project Ga0315915, IMG submission 207738) | Medicago polymorpha root nodule microbial communities from Los Angeles, California, United States - branched nodules | ecosystem: Host-associated > Plants > Roots > Nodule | place: USA... | reverse complement strand
CGAGTTTAAGTTGTACTATTGGTATGGTCCGCCTCAATTGATTATTTTGACCAATCATTCATCCGAAGGGTAATTGTTAAATGTGGCCTTGTAAAGTGACCAATCAATCAATTCGTAAGATCTACTTCAATTGATTGTTAAGTTGGATATTTTCGTTCTAGTTTGAAATGGAGACCTGACATGTGAATTTCTAGTGATGGTTTCCATTTTGTCTACAAGCCAGGAAAAAATTGTATTGCTTTCGTTCATTCATTTTTCTTAAATATTCAAGCTAAATTATAAGGAAGAGTGTTAGCAACATTCTCTTTTTAACATCGACTTTAAAACTATATTTTTTATCCGATGAAATTTATGTAGATCCTAAATTTTGAAAATGAAATCACACAAAATGGTAAGACTCATATGTGTTTTACCCTATAAAAGATATAACTTTTTTTTACATTAAATAGAGAATGTTTGAATAAGTGTTGAAAAGAAACGGTTGCCAGCACTCCTCAAATTATATTGTTTATGTCCTTAATTAAGACTCATTTGCAAAGTATCAAAAGATCTTATAATTTAGAAACAAATAAGTAGTTTATAGGTAACATATGGTGTGTCCTTATAATATAGTCACTTTCATCATTGTAACTTCAAATTCTCTCAAAAATAGTTTTTAAAGTTTTTTTTTGCGAGTAGCTTAATTGTCAGAATTTTTCCTTCTTTTTTAAGATAAATAAAGGAAAAATTTAGAATTCATACATCTTTTCTACATATTTCAATGTCCTTAAGCAGTGTGTAGGGAGACTAATCATATTCTCTGTTTACTTGAGTCATATGATCAGCTAGATTGCAATGGTGTGATTTTTATTTTTGCCGCGTCTAAATTGTCACATGAAAATTTTAGTATTATGTGGTTAACCCTTTTTTTTTTGGTTGAATAAAATACAATAATCAGTTAAACCTCGTTGACCCAGCATTTTCATTATTACAAATTAATGAGAGAAGCAAAAAAATATACTATATCTAGTCACTATTATAAGCAAAAGTTAACTTTTTATGTTCATTTAATAAATGATGTATGTGGTCTATATATTAACTCTTGTTGAAACCGTTGTTTGTAACAAAATTTTGTTTAAATTTGAAGATAACAAGAAACAAACTTTGTTTAATAAAACAAACTTTAGTTTTTCAAATACTTGAAACCGTTGTTTGTAACAAAATTTTGTTTAAATTTGAAGATAACAAGAAACAAACTTTGTTTAATAAAACAAACTTTAGTTTTCCAAATTGATAGCATTAACTAGTTTTATTGAAAAATATAAGAGTGATTGATAAAGGGTATAATCGACAAATCGTACCTTTAAAATACCAAAAAGACAGTTAAATAGGAACGAAAAATTCATCCTAAAAAGACACTTAAAAAGGAACAGATGGAGTATACTGATAGACAATGCTCTTAAAAATTATATTTTACAAAAAAATATTTTTAACATTTGTGGCTAAACACTATAAAAATTATATTTTAAATACATATCAACCCATTTTCCTTAAAAAAATAAATCCATTTCTTTAAGCTTAATCGTACACTAGACCTTGCACCCGTGCGGCACGGGTCATAATTATTGAAAACAAAACATTCAAATAATATAGAAAATAATGTTCTTATGGTGCAGATACAATGGAAATAATAAAATTATTTCCAATAGACACCAATAAATTATATTATATATACTTTTTTAAGGAATATTATATATACATTCAGTAATGTTAAATAAGTCATGGAAAAATTGTATTACCATTAAACATGACATTATAAATCATTTTTTATTTTTTATCGAGTAGTCTAGTGTTTAGAATTTCACCCTCTAGCGTGGAGTACTATTGACGCAAACACCATCGTCATTGATTATCATAATCTTCAAGCCACTTCTTGACGTAACTCTCGACATTGCAACATACAATTGACTATGAGAGAAGTCGGATTGTGGAAGGTATACACCAACATGTTTGAGTGACTACCTAAACCTACTTGGAACCTTTCTCATTGAAACTCTATTTTTATATAAGTATGTTTAGATGAATGGTGAGTTGACCAAAATCATGGTGACATTGTTGCTGTAAAAGTTCCAAATTGTAACTTTAGCTAAAATTGCACTTACTCACTGTGATTATGAGAATCTTACCGTCAATCCAAACATGCACTAAATTTCAGTGCAATTTGGAATTGCAAAATAAAGCCATAATCTAAGCACTTATATAATAGCACAAAAGTGATTGAAGTGTTAGTGCTAGGTTTGCATTGGAAACCATTTCTATATTGTAGTATATTACAGCACTAAGCATAGTGTTTATTATTATTAAAATGGGTTTTGGTGCTGACATGATTTGTCTTTGTCCTCAAATTGAATTAAACAATGCATTACTACCACTAATCAAAGATTTTGAAAGTTAAAAAAAGATATCGCTGTCATGAATATTTAGATAATTGTGTACAGTATAGAGCATAGCTTACATAGAAGCTCAAAATCAAACTCTTATGTAATAATCATTACAATCAATAAAGTAAAAGTGTACATCAAACACCCTGTTACACTTATACTTGACCCAAAAGCCACTTCATAGTAGTACATATTAATGTATCAAAACTGCACACTCCTTCCACAATGCCCACCTGTTCCTGCCATGGATTGTCAAAACCGTATCAATCATAGTTCATTTTGAAACTGTAATACACATCTTTTAGCTAGAAGTTCTTTTACTTTGTCACATGTTTAAAATAAATTTCAAAACTTTTATTTCTTGTTTACTGATTTGAACCTGACTCGATCCATTCACAAGGCTTACTATGTTATTCATTATTTATGGCACTTTTGCACTCGGCACAATAATCAAATAAAACCATGCATCTTACACATTTATAGGATTATTAATATAGATATAGCATAATATATCACTTTAATCATTCAAATCATTAAGAAAAAAACTTAAAGTGGTGTTCTCATATAATGAAAATAAAATAGGAACCACCATCAATTTATACCCAAACACAAAAGACAAACCTGGCTAAAACTCCAATTCACACGATGCAAGAATAGCCAACCAACCTCGTAAAATTTGGAGGATGGTTCCCATATTTCATTTTGGGCAATTAGTCACTCTTTTTTTACACAAACCATCCATTTATAATGACTTACTTTTTCACTTTATAATTTCACTAAAAAGCCAAAAGACATTTGATCACAAAACTCAGATCTATTTAATTCTTGAAATTCCTTTCAACTTCCCTTGTAGCTTGTGCAACCAACTAACTTAGCATCAAAATCCCTTAAACACAAAATTAGGAAAACAAACTCAGACTGAAACATATATTCATTATGCTAGTGGAAACATAAATTTGGCGATCTTTGGAGCCTTACCTGGAAAACAAAAATTAAATTTCTAGTTAGATTAAAGCAGTTTATTCATCATGGAATGCAAGTGAAAACACATGAATTTAAATGTACACCACAACAGACCTTTGGTAGCCATGGATGCGTCTCAAAAGAGCTCAAGAAATCAAATCCCTTCTACTAAACTTTAGTATTTTCTTAAACTATCAGATGACAATGGCCATCGAAACCGAAGTGGAACATGAATTTTAAGGAATCACATAGGGGTCTCAATAAATGTGCATGTATTAAACAAACTGAGACACAAAAAACAAAGTAGTTAATGATGTCCCCTAGTTGCACATCCCAAAGGCGTGTATTAAATTTAACTGTCTGTGGCATCTTAGCACAATATCACCTTGAGCACACAAAAAAGAGAGAGAGGTTGGATGTGCATTAGTGAGTAGAGATGAGGGAAATATGCTATCTAACTAACCTATCATCTTGAGCAGATCAACATGGTTAATGCATTGATTTTTTCGAGCAACTAAACCAATCCATGTGATCAAGTGTTTGATGGCAGTTAGCGAGTCATCGATCACATGGATGCACTGTCCCACTTTGAGCAACTACAGACATTAATGGATACTGCCAGCAGTTCTATGAGGTGAAAAAAAGAAAAATGATCTCTGCTTGGAAGCCATACAGAAACATGAAAAGGGATGAATGTGATACTTCAGGTGGGGAATTTAGGAAGGGACACCTTTATATCCATTATAATCACTGATATACAACCATTTAAAAACGAAACATACGTGTAGAATCCAAAATTTAGTCTTATAGTACTCTTTCAAAGTTATATAAGGATTATAACATCAGTCAAGTGCCGCAATTTTAATCATATAAATGATATGTCATGGCATGAGCAAACAGTCAAGTGTCGCAATTTGCCATCTCTCAGCAGATGGTTTGTTTGAAATCTAGCTAACATGTGCAGTACCAACATTCCTGGGGTTTATAGTTGTTTTACATGTCTATAAAATAGATTTTGCATTTGATAATATCTTTAGCATGTTACAAATTGTATCAAAAATTACAAAAAGTATAAATGAAGAAAGAAACAAAAGTTCAAGTCTAAAACCCTGCACCCAAACCATGCAACAGAAAGATAACGGGGACTAAAACATATAGTAATAAGGACAATATGGCAGCAAAAACATACAATATCACAATAGGCAAAATAAAGATAGCTCACCAAATTGTCAGAAATTGCTGCTAAGTGATTTTTTAATACTTGAAACTGCCAAAAGTTCATCATCGCAAGACTTTTCACTGAACACATCTCTTCCCTTAGTTGCTTTGCATCTTTAAGCTCTCTTCAACTGTATTACATTCGAAAACTTAGTTACAATTGATATAAATATCAAAATAATCTATAATCAAAGCATAAATTGATGTCAAAAGTTCAACAGATATGTAAATTAGGAAAATGCATAGAGAAGAAAATAAGAATGAGACTTCCCATCAAGAAAACCTCAACTGAGTTATAGTGGCCCTTTTACCAGACACTTAGAATGCACAGTAGCTTTCGTCGAAAGAAATGCTCTGTGTCTGATACAACATATTGACTACTTTTTACACTAATTTGTCTATGCACCTTATTGCTGCAACTCTACACCATTTGCTCATACTCAATAACTTTGTTTACCATGATCTGAAACTTGTTAAAACAAATTAAGATAGGAAAGATATGAACAACAGCAAAAGAAGAAGAAAAATCTAAAATATAAAAAATTAAGTGAGTAAGAGATTAGAAGAAAGAGGCAAATGGTGAGAATTGAGAAAGGAAAATAAAATAAAGGAAATGAGTCACGGAAAAGGAAGCCATAGACATATGAGCAATAATCAATTTGTACTACTTATTATTCAATCTATGCACCTACCAAAACATGCATATTTTTAATATTGGAAATGGGATGTTCTTGAAAGACTGCAACTATAAAGAATTAAAATAGCCCAAATTGAGAATGGAAATATTGAACTTGAACAATAAAAAAATTAAAATAGCTCAAATTGAAAGGGCATACAGTAGAAGATGATCCAAAATGCAGTATAACTTCATGAATCAAAGCTAATATCATTGATTTATTTCCTCCCACAAATCAAAGTCTCTTCGACTAAGCAAGGAGCAACCTACAAAATAGAAACAATATAGATTAAACTTTGGAAACAAAAGTGAAAGATTGATAAAGAAATACACATGCAGGAGTTTTTAACTGATTGTAACAGCTTGCCAGTTTAAGTGCACTAATAAAAAAAATATAATCCATTTTATGCAATTGAAGAAAGAGTTTTTTCTCAATTTTTTTAACAAAGGAATTAGATGTTGATATCAAAAGAAAATATAGTATCATCTTTATTTATACTCTTCTTTTTTTTTTTATCAAAAATAGTAACGAATGAAGGAAAAATTATGTAAGTGTACAAGTATTTGAAGAAGATTGAACATCTAAAAATAGAAATATGTAAAAACATGATTTTTATGTAGATTTTCTTCCTGGTACTATTTTTCTTTCAAAACAGCAAGTATTTATAAATTTAATGTAAGTGAAAAATAAAAATATAAAAGGTAAAGTATTTCTCTTTTCAAAACAGCAAGTATTTCTCTTCATTTTCTTACCCGTATTTTTTGTTTTTCTTTTTGTAGTTTGCTAGAGACATTAGAAGATCAATCAACATTCCTGCAAACACAACATTTTCTAGTGGAAAAGAGTATTTTATAGGGAGAGAGTATCTTATAGGATTATATGAGTTGAAATAAGTGAAGAGAGGGAAAATAAAATTTGAATTTGAAGTGACATCGTAGATCTAACATTGAGAATTGTAATAAAAGGTCATATAATATTCAATTGCATTTGATATTGAACCAATATATATTAATTTGTAGTTGGTTATCAACTTATTTCAGATTACTGTGAGAAGCAATGTGGAGCAAGAAGACCTTTACTATACATTTGAGAAGTAATCCTCAAATGTATAGTGAGAAGCAATGTGGAGCAAGAAGACATTTAATACATTTGAGGAAAAATGGGTGGCATCAAAGAGGTTTATGGTTATCATAAACACTTAATTATAACGAGAACTATGTTCTTGTAGAAAAATATTAAATTAGAGGTAGCGTCCACTTACTACATGTTTAATGTCTTTTTTAAAATACAACTGTTTCTTAATTGATCAAAAAATGCTTTCACTATTTAGAAATTAATGATCTGGAATTCTAAGTCAAGTACCGTTTTCGCTCTTTCGACGCGGAAACGGTATTTCGATGCTTCAACTTTTGTAGTAAGACTTTTTATTTTCAAAACAGAATTTTCAGAACAATATTTTCATTCTCATTATGATTAAATAATTATGTAATTCATATGAATTCCATCAATATAACGAGTTGAGAAAAAATGTGCGATGAATTCTTTCATTAAATAGGTCACACCATCATTAATTATTTTCAAGATTTTTTAAAATCTTAAAATATGACGTACAGTGGCATTTTCAATGAATATTAAAATGACAAAAATGCCCCTAATTCAAGATCCTAACTATTCTCCAAATATAGCGTATAGTGGCATTTTTGTCATTTTAATATTAAATTAGGGGCATTTCGATAAAACCCTTTGCCATTTTCTTCCACCCTCTCTCCCATACTTGTCGTTGACTCTCCGTCCACCACAACATCCTCCCTCACAACCGCCATCATCATCACCATCATGTCGTCTTGTCAACCCGTTTAAATATGTTATGATCTGAACTCACAATCACCACCATCACGAAGCTGATGAGTGGTTGTCAAGGAGAGAGAGAGAATGCCATGTCGGCAACCGAAAGATAAGAAGATGAGCTACAAAGAGACTCAATGGGTAAAGAGAGAGAGAGACATCGTTGAAGATGAAAGAGTTTAGACCATGTTTCTCGTTTTCATTTCTAAATTTTCTAAATATTTAAATTTTAATGGCTTTTTTCATCAAAAAGTCAATTTAAAAAAAAATCAATTTTTGAAAATTTAAAATGCTAAAATACCATTGACATTTTTTTTAATGAGCAGGTCATTTCACATTTCTAGATATGGTGGTCAAAGTAAAAATTGAGCATTTAATGGAGTGATAATCATAACAGTACTCGTGAACTTAACTCAGTTGGTAGGGATAATACATAATATAGGTAAGGTTTGGGGTTCAAACCGAACACCACCACCAAAAAAGTCACAAGAGTAAAACATGTCTTACACAATAAAAAATAAAAATTGTTTAAAATAGAGGAAATAAAGTTGCCTTTAAATTTCATTTGTTTGTTACCATCATTACATGGATCAAATTTACATTTTCTAATCACACCACAAATATATTGGATTGCACTCAAAAGAGTTTTAAATTTTATTGTAATGCCAAAAATGTCCTTGGTCAAATAAAATTTTCTAAAACTTTTTTTTTCATCTCTCGTTCTAATTTTTCACCTTTCTCCGGCAAATATTCATTGAAGGTGACCAAACTTAATGAAAAAGTTAAAAGTTGAAGCAAAATGATTTCCATCAATTTATTTATATAAAAACTTTCTCTGCAACCTCTGTTGATGAAGCAGAAACTATAGTATCTTGAATCTAAGATACGTTCATTTCAGCATAAAAAAATGATACACATAAAACTTGAAAAAACAATGGAACACAAATATTGGGTAAGGGAAAATGAAATCGAATTAAAAAATTAGAGGAAGAGAAAAGTGAAATAGGGATGAAGACAAATGCAGAGAGAGTAGTGGAGATGAATATTAAGAGAAGTTAGAAAATGGCTAATGATTGAAAATTTAAAAAAGAATCAAGGGTGTTTTTGTCAACTTAGGGTGTAACTTGAAGTTAATGGGATGAATATGCACTTTTATGGACTATCAGAGATCAAGATTGATGACCACCGATGTTATGAGAACGCCTTCAGTAATGATTCATAATGCAATGAAATAATCACTTGTTGTTGGGAGATGTTGTCTTCTATTTAGAACCATGAGATTATAGTAACTTTAATACTGGAGAAGAACGAATATGGGGTAAAAATGAATGTTGAAGATTGATTCAATTCAATTGACAATAACTTAACTCAGAAATGTGCCATTGTTTGAGAGAGTTAGAAAATCATATCAGAGTGTTTTTTGAAAGAAAGTCATATCAGAGTTATTTTTTAGTGAAATATTTTTTATAGAGGATTTTTAACGTACTGTCCAACCAATTTATTTTTTTAGCAATACTGTCCAACCAATTAAGAAACTAAACTTTTTATTTTTCATCAAAGGATCCTACTTCTATGCATAAAAAAAGGTTTGTTAGTAAAATAGGTTTAAGATATTTTATTTGACATGAGATTAGTTTATAACATGAACAGAAAATATTAGTTCTAGAGTTGGAAAATTTACTCAACAATACCAGGATTCCAGCATACAAATATGACAATTTATCTGATCTGCTTTTCCACTAAAACAGGATATGTATTACATTCAACTCTTATGTGCTTCATAGATGTCATTACGTTTGATTCATTGGAAAATTCTTCTAAATACTATCATAAAATACGAAAAGAGTGAGCAAAATATAGATTTTTTAGAATATACTCACTCCGTCTCAATTTAATTATCACATCTGAATTATGTGCGACTGTTAAAAGAAGTTGTTAGTTTGGTTGATTTCAAATGTAAAATTAGTATAATTTGGTAAAACACTCTTATTAATTGTAGTTAGGGGACTAATTAAGTGGAATGAAATTATTAATACATCTTTCTTAGTTGAAGTCAATGGACTAGGTGAATGGAGTGAAATTCAATAAATAATGGTGCGTGAGTGATAAAAGTGCAAATGTGTTTAAGATGGATGGAGTAATATGAATATTTAAAAAAACTATATCAAATCCTTAATACATATTATGTTTGACGGAACACTACCCTAAAACTAGAACAAATTTCAAAGGTTTGAAGATCAACCCCATTTGTTATTGATGTCCAAATATACCCATTTTCTTGTCTCACAGGTGACACCTTTTTATGTTGTGAGGGGGGAGTTTATCGCTAAACACTAATTGTTCCAACTAAAATTATTCCAAAATAACAAAAACATCTACTAACCAATTTGACTCTAAATATGTCTTCCTAATTTTGATCTATAAACTACTAATACAAGACACTAAAAATTATTGTAGTTTGGTTATATTAATTATCCAAGTGTTATAAACACAATTTATGAGTTGGAAATGGGGGTCAAAATTAGAATTGAACATGTTAGAAAAGTTGCTGTTAAGAAAAAAGTTGACTTAACTAATTCAAATAAAGAGAACACACTCAAATTACATGAATTAATCAAGTGAGCTTTGCCTCAACTGAATCTTATCAAAATGAGCCAGCGACTACTCGTGTTTCCAAAATTTATATGGCAGTGTTTTTAAAATGAAAAGCTTAACAGAAAGAAGGATTGACTGGATTGTCAATAGTCATAACATTCAGTTGATAAAGGTAATAGAAAATTGTGATATTCATAATATGGTTGAAAAGCTAAGATTCACAATATATTAAAGAACAAATTCACCAAAACCATAAGATATTAATGACAAGAGAACTAAAGTAAGCAAACGAACAAAAGTATCCTTGTCTACATGAATCCAAAAATTTTAAAAACAAGAAACGGAAATTGGATTTGTGACATAACACTGATTCAAAACTACAAAAGCTCTTGAAATTTGCTTTTAGGTACGGACAGGAGCTCCTCCGGCTACAGCAGGACGAGGCGCTTGACCAGGCTGACCAGGCCTTGGGGCATCATCCTTTAAAAAAAAAAGAAATAAACAAACTTGTTAAACGCCAACAACCAAAATAAACAGCAAAATATATAATTATAAAGAAACAGACTGATAAGCAATTTCACAGACTGATAAGCCAATCTTGTTTGGTTCCCAAAAAGGATATGGGAAATTAATCGAGGGAAAGAATAGCCTTTTCATTTTGGTTTGCAATGAGAGGCTAGATTTTATTTAATAAAGGAAAAAGGTTAATTTACTTGTCCTCGTAAACTTGTGATACATTTTATCAAAGAATATAATTTAGAATGATGTCCTAACAGATTGATAAACCGTTACACTCCTATAAAACCCCCAATATAGGAGGGGAGCAGGAATTGAGTAGGGAAGGATTTTGCTCCCCCCACTCCAACCAAACACACTATGTAAAGCAAACTAAAGTGAACTGACCACAGATATACACTCACAAGAAACGATATCAAACTATAACAAAAAGTAAGGTTGACAAAAAAATCATCTTTTTATAAGATAGAATTCTAGGAATAGGTTTAAGATTTGGTAGATGGAGTATTAGGAAGTCATCCTATTCAAATAACATGCCATCACATTCTAGATGACAGACTACATTGAAAAGGCAGGAAAGAGACTATCTACAATAATCTACAGAACAATGTGCAACTAACACAGTGATGTCAAATGTGGATCACAGAAAATAGTGTTGTTTCTAATTCCAGTATCATATAGTGCTATAGAACTGCAATAGCAGCAATTTGACAATACTTTAGGTACTAAATTGCGGATGCAAAACAATGCAATTGGTTCAATTTCTGCAATGCTATAGCACGCAACTCTTGCCACTATATGACAAATCTAAATCTAGACGACACATCAGTGCCAAGGTATATAAGCGAAACCAAAGTTTCAAGTGTCAGAAGTATTATTAAGAACGCATTTGTATAGCTAAGATATAAGAATGGAACATGCACACCATATGTTTTACTAACTTAGATCCAATCTAAGTTATTTACATAATCACAAATAAAAGTCTCCAAACACAATTTCATAGGCAATTACATAACCGACTTAGTTGGTAACAAAACATGAAAACTGAAAGAGGTAAAGAGATAGTTAATTACCCTGCGCCTAATGAAACGCTGTGGAGGGTCACGCTTCCTCCTGTCAGTGCGAGATCTAACTCTCACAACATGAGAGTGAATGGCACATGAAACACAGTACTGCATCTTCACATACAGCTTAGGAAGAGTGTACTCTACAAATCACATCCCAACAAAAAACAAAACATAATCAATTAAAGAATTAACATGCAAATAAATCACAATAAACACTTTACAGGATTCGAAATCTACATAAGGCCCGTTTGAATTGGCTTATTTTTGAGCTTATGAAAAATAGCTTATGCAAATAAATAAGCTTTTATCTTAATTCATGAACTTACAAAAAATTTATCTTCATATGCATTTTTTCATAAACTACTTTGACAAACTACTTGACAAACTTATGAATAATAAGTAAAAGCTTATTTATTCACATAAGCTGTTTTGCATAATCCAAAAATAAGTCAATCCAAACGGGCACAAAGAAACGCATACACATATTTACATTTTTTTAGGAAATTACACATGAATGAATCAAAATTAAAAGAAACCAAATCAATTAAAACTTAGAAATAAATTAAAAAACACCAAATCAATTAAACAATTTAGTTAAAATAAAAAAAGAATCTTACGGTCATAGACACAAGCTTCTTGAACATCTCTAACTGCAGCTTGTTCAACAATGTTCCTAACAAGAAACCTCTTGATAGCCTTGTCCTGTTGACAAACAAAAACAAAACATGTTCAGATCAATTTTCGATTCAATGATTTAAATTCAAACATGAATATACTAAAATGACAAAGTAACATACCTTGGGACAGCATTTACCACAGTTTGAGCAACGAATGAATTTGACATGGCCACGACCATGTTTGTTACGGCCTCCATTTCTGCGCTTAAATGTCTACAATCGAAAAATTGAAATCAAATATTAAGATCCGAAAATTGAATAGATCAAAGAAAATAGAAAGAGTAACAAATAAAATTCACTAACCATTGTTGTTGAAGCTCTCCAAGCTTTTGTTGTCTCCTTCGCTCGTTCGCGGCAGCTAGGGTTATGCAGACTGAGAGTAACAAAGAAATCTGCTTTGTTTCTTATATATCCATGGGTCAAAACTCAAAAGCCCAAGCCCATAAACCTTTTCACTTTTTTTTTTAAATCCGACCAAAATAAGTCTAAAATAATTTATTGGCTTAATAGCAGTTTTAACCCCTTAACTTTTCTAAAGTTGTGATTTTAGCCCTCTAAGGAAAAAAAACTACAAAACTGCCCCTAAGTTTTGCATCTATGGCAGTTTTGATCCTCAAGGCCAATTTTGACTCGGTCTACGCTAACGGCACCCTAAGTGAGGTGCCACGTGTTTTTTTTTTTGCCAAAAATTGGTATTGGGGGCCAAAACTGCTATAGTTGCAAAACTTAGAGGACGGTTTTGTAGTTTTTTTTCTTAAGGGGTCAAAATTGCAACTTTGTAAAAATTAGGGGGCGAAAACTGCTATTAAGCCTAATTTATTTCATATACATTGTTTTTTGAGGGATTATTCATATACATTATTCTCTAACTAAAATTTAATAGTTTATTTCATATACATTATTCTCTAACTAAAACTTAAATTAGTCGATAACCGTGCTACAGCACGGGCCGCACGGTGAGGTGTATGACATTTTGTCGTGGTGCAAGATCTAGTGTGTCAAATAATAGTTGAAGTTAAAAGGCATACATAAAAATTAGATTGAAATAGTTATAAATATTTACATGTAACATAATCTGACATATACTAATTGACATAATAGATATCTTAATTAAATTACAGAAATCAGACGCCCTTAGATAAGACATAGGAAATGGAATATGATAGATACTAACTTCACTCGATCATAGGTTCTTGCTACGACATGGGTTGTTTTGTGAGACTTACATTGAACATCTGTCTGCGGCAATGACGAATTTAGTGCTGCAAAATGTTATTTAGATATAATTCAAATATTTCATGGTGAATTAGATTATGGGTCTTTGATATTATGGAAGAAATACTAATAAAGTTCAATGTTAAAAACAATGTGAAAAATAATAATATAGATCCCGTGTTTAAAGCATGTAGTGTAAAAAACAATGTGAAAAAATCGAAGTATGCAAAATCAAAGTTAATGTATTATATAATATTGTTCTCGTTTTTATGTCGATGATATTAAAAAAATACTAATTAAAATTGGTCATTATTTTAGTCGCTAATATAAGTTGCGTCTAACATGGGAAAAATATTAATATGGATCCCGTGTTTCAATTGTACGCTCCAACTGTGTTTTTAGCGATCCATTTATAGAAAAACAACGTACAAAATTAAAGTGTGATTAATCATAGTGTATTTTGTTTATACTGAGATGTATTTTGTTTATATACTAACATATACTGGGATATATTTTGTTCATATATAGTCCATAAACTCACATATATCTTCCCTTAAAAAAGAATCACATATATCTTATTAATATATATTTAATACTAAAAAGCGTATAAATATTCACATTTAGGACATATGTAGCTCTAATTCAACCACCGCCTAAGGTGGTCTCTCTTAAAGGGTCGATGGCGAAAGACTGAAATCTAGGTAAGCAACAGTTAGCATTCGTATTTAAAAATACGGTGGCTTTTGGATTTGATTCGTCAACTATTACTCTAAATGTGGGACATTCATTGTGCCAAATACAAACTTGGTGTTCAATTCTTGGTTATAAGTCACACACGCATGAATGTGCACGCGCGTCCGCGCGCGCTCACACACATTTATACATAACATATCCTAATATGACGATGGTGTATGCGTGATTACCACTATTCCTCCGCATTAAGAAACTCAAAACTATATATAAAAAAAAAAAAAAAAACTTTGCATTGAGAAAACAAAACATTAATACTAGTCAGTTTGATCATTCTTTTCTAAGAGAAGCAACTAAAATCTCTAAGCATTGTTGTGAAATTTACATTCACCCTTCAACAGAGTAACAATTTTCATTGACTTCTACTTACTATCCTCGAACAAGTCACCCATTTTTCCTCCACCTCCACTATACAAGCAAAATCACGTAAAGATCAAAAACTCAAATCCATGATAAATGTGCAAATATATATATATATA
>Ga0315915_1006369_pt1 | contig 14423 bp, 4 predicted proteins | sample MpolbnodulesMG_FD_207738 | JGI IMG/M metagenome (GOLD analysis project Ga0315915, IMG submission 207738) | Medicago polymorpha root nodule microbial communities from Los Angeles, California, United States - branched nodules | ecosystem: Host-associated > Plants > Roots > Nodule | place: USA... | reverse complement strand
GCAAGTAACTAATCTCCAATTTATTACCAAACATGGAATCCTTAATTTCAAAAACCTTACATACGCATCTGACAAAAGTTCACATCTTTACACAATTGATATGGTCCAACTCATTATGCTAACATCTTCAAATTGATCAACAAATAAACAAAGACTTGACACAAAAAATCACACAAACTACTGTCAACACCCCCATTAACGAATAGTGGAACGAACACGTTAAAATATCGAAAATATTATTAATTTAAATTTTTTCAATAAAATAATTTGTAACAAATGAGAATTGATCCAAAAATAAACAAATAAAAAGAAATCACACAAACCACCAGTATTTCTCTCTAGTAGTGTAGCAAAAACATTAAAAAGATCATTCAAAACAAAACATGTTAATAAATTAATTATATATGATGAGAATTGAAATGGATACATGATGCTACGTACATAGACTTACCAACTAGAGCTTATGAGGTCTCTCCAGTTAAGGGAAGTCACATTTCTAGGACCAGAGACATGAAAAGCATCTGGATGAGCTTCACGTGGATTTGGAACAACACGGTTTGCCATGAACATAGCAAAGAACACAACACAAACACAATTGTTGTTGTTGTTGTTGTTTGTTGGTTTCTTAGTTATGTTGTTTTATTTGCATTGTACGTGTGATGTTATGATCCTTTTATGGTAAGGTAAAGACTTTCAAGTGTGAAAGCAAGTTGGAGATGAGATGGCTTTGCATCCTATTCGTTATGTGTATGGTATGGCCCTTTACTTAATCAATGGATGAACAAAAAAGTTCAAATTAGCTTTTTCATTTTTCTGATGCTTAAGTAACGGTCAGTGTTCATTCATAATAATCATGCACTTAACGACTAACGTACACCTTTTTTTTGTTGACAATATACGTTAACTTTCTTTTTAATTTATTTCTTAATGAAATTATTAATTAATTGACCTTTAAAAAAAAAGGGTTAAATATGTTTTTGGTCCCTATAAATATGTCAATTTTTAGTTTTAGTCCCTCTAAAAAATTTCTTCAACTTTTAGTCCCTAAATTTTTTTTCATCTTCACTTTTAATCCCTCCTTTAAAGTAAACTCATATGTAGAATTCATATTTTTGAATAAATTTTCCAAAAAAATTCATAATATTATAAGAATCTCTCCAAAAAAAAAATTAGAATTTTTTAACAAAACGTGAATTTAATAAAAAAAAAAAATTATGTTTTAAGGTAAAAAAAATTCATATTTAATTTGTGTTTTGTTAAAAAAAATCTAATTTTGTCCTCGTGAACATAGCTCAGTTGGTATGGACAATGCATAATATATACAAATTCGAGGTTCAAACCCCCGCCACCACAAAAAAAAATCTAATTTTTTCTTGGAATTTTTTTTAGAATATTTTACACATTTATGCACACTTTGATTAAAAAATACAAAAATTAAATTAAAAATAGGGACCAAAAGTAGTGATTGAAAATTTTATAGGGACTAAAAGTTGAAGGAAAATTTTAGAGAGACTAAAATGAAGAGTTTATATATTTATGGGTTAAATACGTTTTTGATCCCTATAAAATTGGGAATTTCTAAGTTTAATCATTACTTAATTTTAATAGGTTTTTTAGTCCTTACCAAAAAAAATTACTTCTAATTTTAGTCCCTACTACAACAAATTTTTTTTAATTATCTTTAAACTCTTAAATTTTTGAACGATTTTTTTGAGACAAGTTTAAAACACTACGAAAGGTTCATTTACTAAAATTTAAAATTGTTCAACATGAAACGAATTAAATATGAATTTTTCAAAACGGCAAAAGTTAAAGATAAAAATAACAAAATCTGGATATTGAAATCAAATTTTGCGACAATTTTTTGCAGAGAAACTTTTAGTAATGTTTTTAACACGTCTGCAAAAAATTGTTCAAAAACTCAAGAGTTTAAGCATAAATTAAATAAATATGAATTGAGTAGAGACTAAATACTAAGTGCAGAAAAAAAAATTAGGGACTAAAAGAACTATTAAAATTAAGTAAGGATTAAACTTAAAAGGTTCCAATTTGATAGGGACCAAAAACATATTTAACCCTATATTTACGGTGACTAAAAACATATTTGATCCTAAAATAAAATTAATTTATAGATATACGATGTAAAATTATTTTACAAATATCTATACAATTACTAGTATTGTGATTAGATTCATGAATCGTGTATGAGATGCGATGGTAGTTGGAACACTTTTTTTTTGGTCCAACACTTTTATTTTTGGTACAATTGTCTCACACTCTCTTTTAATTCTTAAAATTCATGAGTTCTATCAATTTATGGGACTCTATGTCTATGTGAACTTAGTTCAGTTGGTAAAGACAATACATAATATATGTAAGATTTGAGGTTCAAACATCGGACACCACAAAAAAAGTTTTACGCGTCTTTATATGAAGAGTGTATAAAGTGAGAGTTTGTGTCTTGAAATAAACTTAAGGTCATAAATATGTTTTAAATCTCTATATAATATATGGTCATGTTAACTAACACAAGTTAAAGAAGTTTAAAATGAAACTTAAACATAAATTTTATCTTGAAAATATAAGATTGTAAATTTCTAAAATATAAAATACATAATTTCCAATAAAATATTTCTATCTTTGATTTATTAATTTATGTCTTAATTAAGGGCAAGAGTTACAATTTTCCTATAATATCCTAGTTTTTTTTTTTTGAAAGATAATATACTACTATGAATATGTCATAAATGAGTTCACCCCCACATTTTCGAAAACTATTATAAACACTAACGAAAAGACAGGTACTCACGTGCACGTCTTTTCGCTCTTTTTATTGCGCTAACGTTTAAAAATTATGAACGGTGTTTTTTTATGAAATTTTAATTTTGATTAAAGTAAAAATATAAATGTGTTTTGCTTTCAAATTATAACAAATCAAACTAACAATAATTATCTATTTCAATGAAACCAACAATATAACAAAAATAAATAATCTAAATTCTTATTTTTTAATGACACCAACAACAATCGTTATTATAGAAAAAGTTGTTGTTTAAGGGTATAATTGATATAAAGAAAAAGTAAGTATAGATACACTTATCTAGTTTGACCTATTACACTTTTTAAATAATAAAGGAAAAACTGTTTGTTACACTTTTATTTTAATATTTTAAATTTATTCTTATCTATTTGTTACATGTGTTATTTGTATCGAAAATTGAGGGCATTTATGGAAAGAAAAATCAAACCAAAAGAGCTGAAAGGGCTAGTTTTCTTTATATATAGTCTAGTGAAAAGACAGGCACTCACGTACCCTTCTTTCCGCTCTTTTTATTATATTAAAGTTTGAAAATTATGAACGGTTTTTTTTATGAAATTTTGATTAAGAGTAAAACTATAAATGTTTGTTGCTTTCAAGTTATAACAAATCAAACTAATCATAATTATCTTATTTTAATGACACCAATAATATAACAAAAAATATATAATCTAAATTCTTTTTTTAATGACACCAACAACAATTTTATTATAGAAAAAGTTGTTTAAGGGTATAATTGGAATGATGAAAAAGTAATTATAAATATACTCTTGTAGTTTGTTACACTTTTTAAATGATAAAGGAAAAAAAATTATATTCATATCGTATTTGTTAAATTTGTTTTAATATTTATATTTATTGTTATCTATTTGTTACATGTGTTATTTGTATTGAAATTTGAGGGGGTATTTTTGAAAAGAAAAATCCAACACAAATGCCTTTATATATAGTATAGATAAAATAGATATTTACTATATGTATCTTTTAACCCAAAAAAAAAACAAACATCAAACTTATCAAACTTTTCAGACACTAACATCCTCATCTTATTTGAATATGCTTATTGTATCTCAATTCAATTTTCCAAGAATGTGCAACTCCACAACAAAGATAAGTAAAAGGAATTTTATTAAGTCAAATACTCAAAAACTATTGATGTAAACAAGCAGGAGGAGAGCTGAGATTCGATTTCCATATCTGAAGACATTGATGATAAAAGTGATGACTGCAATTTATAGGGACTGCGACTAGTTTTACAAAATTCCTCTAAGAACTCTAAGAATCTCCTTATTTAGGCAAATACCGCACTGAAAAGCAGAAGCATAATGGCTTAAACGGCATAGGACCAAAAGCATATGCAGCTATAATTTACTGTTAAAAATATTGTTGGAGTCTTTTGATAAGAAAAGAGAGAAAATTAGTGGAAAAAAAACAATGATACTGGATTGAATGAACTTCAGACAAAAACGCTTTGGTGATGATTTGACTTATATACATCTTCACATAATTGATTTGAAACACCACTGATGAAACAACCTCGTATTCCTCGTATTTGTACCATAAGACAAATCAGTTACAGGGATTAGGGCTCACCGAGTTTGGGATTTTGAAGTTTTGTGTGGTTGGAAAATGGTGTATAAATTCACTATGGTAATAAATCAAAATTATTAAACAAAGATTAGATGACTCATATTTTGATGTGAATGTTTGGTCTAATAGTTTTGACTTACAACGCATAGAATGTATGATTTTTTTATGAAAGAATCCAGGTCAGATTAATACTTAATACACCTACAACAAAATTAATACAATTAACTATCCCTGGGCTGGTAAATCAAGCAGCAGAAGTTATTTAAAAAATTCAAATGGTAAAATTCAAATCTGCAACCACTTTCTTTTCTTTATCATGGCCCTGGCAAAGCTCAGGTGGAACAAGTTAAGCTCATTCATAATCCCTAGGCTTCCTGATTGATATATCACCGAAAGTTATGGAATACTAAAAATTTAAGGTCCCCAAAACTCAATTCCAAATTACTGTATCAAGTATTAATTAGGTAACTAAGAAACTATTGCTCAAAAAAAAAAAAAGTAACTAAAAAACTAGGCACCAGAATGAAGATTATAAAGAGTAAAGACAGTCCCTGATTGACAGCACAATTCAATCAATTAGATCTGTGTAATCTAAGCAACTCATATCCAATTTATTACCAAACATGAAATGCTAGTTGATAAAGTTTGCTATCTTTTACCAATTGCTGACACTTGAAACCCTTAAATTCAAGAACTTTACATACTCATCTAACAAATATTCACAACTTTAAACAATATGCTCCAACTCATTGTGCTAACATCTTCAAAATTGATCCACAAATAAACAAAGACTTAACACAAAAAATCACACAAACTACTAATATACCTCTCTTTCAACACCTGAACCAACAGTGTAGCTAACACATTAAAAAATTGAAAATATTATTAACTTAAATTTTTTCAATAAAATACTTTGTAATAAATGAGAATTTAATCCAAATATAAACAAATACTTATCACAAAAAATCACAAAAAGCACTAGTATTTCTCTCTTCCAAAACATCCCATTAAATAGTAGTGTAGCAAAAACATTAAAAAGATTATTCAAAACAAACATGTTACGAAATTGATGATATATGAGAATTGAAATGGATACATGATGCTACGTAGACTTACCAACTAGAGCTGATAAGGTCTATCCCACACTTTCTCACACTCTTTTTTAATGTTTAAAATTCATGAGTTCTATCAATTTATGGGACTCCACTCCATATGAAGAGTATAATTTAGGTCATAAATATGTTTTAAATCTCTATATAATATACTACTATTTTTTCAAGGATAATATATTATTTACTGTGTACTTATTTCTTTTATCCAAAAAAGATGCAAATATCATAATTTTCAGAGACTAACATCCTCATCTTATTTGCGTAAAAAAAAAAATCCTCATCCTATTTGAATATTCTTATTGTGTCTCAATTCAATTTTCCAACAATATGTAACTCCACAACGAAGTGTCTCAATTCAATTTCCCAACAATATGTAATTCCATAGCAAAGATAGTAAACAAAAGGATTTTTTTTTTGTTGACTCGAGAGAAAGAATTTGCGACTTCTTCTTCGTCACAATCCTCTTTTTCTCCTGCAACTCCTTCTCTTTTGTATATCACTCATATTTCTATTGCATTTTCTTCTCCCACTATGCAAGAAGGTTGAAGAAGAGGAACCGCCAGCTACGGATTCATGTTGCATCGAATGTGTCCCAGTTACGTATTGATTTTGTTGAACCTTCGACGTAATCAAAGATCGTTATTGGTCTTAATTGCGAGGCTGTTGACTTGTGTCATTATGAAACATATCGTGGTTTTATTTTCCTAACAATAATGTCTAGGCATGGCAACAAAATTCGTACTCGCGGTACCCAACCAAACCAAATATAATTTGACGGGTTTTCTCCACTTTGACTGGTTTGATTAACACGGGTACGAAACAAGTAACCTGTAATATAGGTACCTACCCTAAATCCAGACTCAAACCCGTCCTGAATGTAGAAAATCAATTTATTACTCATTTAATATAAATAAAAAATCAAACCCCGAATCATTTCACTCATAAATAAAACTAGATTTCTCTCTTTTCTCCTTCCACATATCACATTCCGGTCTTGATTACTATTCACTCATAAATAAAACTAGATTTCACTCATAAAAATCAAACACATCTTATTGCGTATGATGCGGGCCACAAGAACATTATTTTGAATTAGATTCTAGGATGGCTCTTGATTTAATCATGTCGGATGTCCAATCTCATGCTCCTCTGATTAGTAACGAGTGTGCGGATTGGCTTGCTAAGCATGGTGCTTCTTCTTCGGATGCTCTAAAGTCTTGGATTTTTTGCCCTCCTCAACTGCATCGTTCCCTTCTAGATGACGCTCTTGGAGTTGCTCACTTGAGATTGTAGTTTGGTTTTGTTTTTATCGTTTCTTCTTGATAAAAAAAAAAATGTCACATTCCGGTCTCTCTCTTCTTCATCATCGTAGTCATTGATCATCATCATCTCTTTGTTGGATAATGTATTACAACATTATGTCCGAGGTTGAAAAATATTTTTTTTATTAAAAAAAAGAGAAATGATATTTGAACATCTATTTTGTGACAACTTTTGCTACAACTTTCTCTCTCATACTCACATTATTTTTTACTTTATCTCTGTATTGCTTTGATTTTCGTGCAATACCTATTTTTTCTTTGCAAATTATGGTTGTCTCCATAAATTGTCAATTAAAAGTTGTTCAAATAACACTCCTCTAAAAAAAATGTATGCACTGCGGTGATGGGGATGGGAGGGAGATACCCAAACCCGTCAGGATATGATGAAATTCAACTCCTCATCCTTGCTGGGTATGGATATGATAATAAGTAAGTATATAGAAGTAGAGTGTGGGGATGAGGAAGGTAAAATCCGTCCCCACCCTACCCCATTGTCATGCTTAATAATGTCTTCCTGAACATCAATGACTTTTGAGTATTTAGCATTAATAAAATTCCTTTTGTTTACTTTTAGTTGATGCTATGATATTTACTCTTTATTTTCCTCTTCTCTTCCTTTATATCATATCTATCAAGTAACGAATGAATTGATATATCAATCATCAATACACTTTTTTTTTTAGGAAATCATCAACACACTTTTAAGCTGTTTCTCCATTGAGAATATTCAACAGTCTTCTAAATATTGATATGAGAAAAGGTATGATTCTTTATTTTTATTTTTATTTTTATTTTTATTTTTATTTTTATTTAACCAAATAATTCATTATTTCTTTAGTATATATTGTATAATATATTTTGTAATAAAAAATATTAATTTTAATTTTCATGTGAAAATAAAACTTAGTGATTAATTTGTGTAAAACTCTTTACACGTGTTTGGTTTGTTTTACGACGACACTCCACCAAACCCAACGTTAATGCTCTATTTTATAGTTTCGATAAATTCACGGTATAAATCTAGTGAGACGTGAGAATCGTAGTTTTACGAAAGATCAAAGCAATGTTTTTCTTTTTTTTTTGGTCAAGTAACTTAGTGACTAGAGCTCACACAATTTAATGGTGGAAAAGTGGGATGTCTGGGATTCGAATTCCAACCCGTTCATACAATATGCAATATGCATCGTTGATATAATGTTTTTACACAATTTAAAATATGATTAGAAGATGTGTAAAAACTTTATATCAGCGATGCATATAAGTTAAATTATTTTTTATTTAACTATTCAATTTGTATTTTGATGCATTAACAGATCCCAAGTTAATCTCAAAATTATAAAGATCGGACATATAAATATAATATATAATAATCATTTACATGTCTTGAATGAAAAGTGTTTGTCACTACTTTTTGTAATATAAATCATCATTCTCTTTAGCTTGACTAAACGTTACAACGTTACCACAAACATTCTCAAGAAAGTAAAGTTAGAAATATAACATTATAACATTTAGAAAAACTGTTTTCGGATATCATCTATGCTCAAGAACTAAATTTACCCATGACTTCTAAACTTTTTATTCACTTATCTCAAAAAAAAATAAAAAATTGTTTAACGCATTCATCCGATCATTATAAAATGACATATGATTGGATAATTGTGTAAAATTATTTATGGTAAGCTATGCCTATTAAAATGAGTAGGGGGTGTGTGCATCAAATGGGGTGGGGATAGTAACTCTAAAAAATCTCAAGTCAATTTTACTATGATAGAACTAGAATCTTTTTTTGAGGGAATGATAGAACTAGAATCTTGATCACACATAAGTCGGTAATTAAATTAATATTAATATTTGTGGTAGTAAGGTGCCGCCTTAGTCTAATTCATATAAAACCAAATTGGAAAATGCAATTGACAAACCAATTTTCAATGCCAATTATCAAACTCAGTAATAGTATAACTATTTTTGAGTTCTCATGAAGCAAAGTTCCATGGCCACCATCAATTTAACCACCACTTCTTCTCTTCATCCAAACACTTCCTTTCTCACTCGGAAACATAACAACCTCATCAAATTCAACCATGCTTCTTCTTTAAGCAAAACATGTGCTCAATCACAAGGGACTGAAACTGGTGTTTCTGAGGATGCTTCTTCTATTGGTATGTATTTCTAACCCACTTTTCATATAGAATTGAATTCAAATATGGACTAACCATGAATATATTCCATATGATTGTTCTTTCTTAGATTGTGTCAGTTGTATTTTTATAATATTTTTATTACCTGACTCATTTTCAGCCACAAAGAGGAGAAAAAATCATGTGTCTCATATTGAAGGACAAATTAATCTTTTTTTTTAAATAAAAAAATTAGTATGTTTGGTTTTATTTTTGAAGTTAAAATTGATTGATGGTAGAGGTGTGTAAAATTATTTTTGATATGTTTGATTATTCTCGCGTTAAATTGATTATACCTTGAAATTAAAAATTTGAATTTTTATACTAGATTTTCTTGTTGAACTTACTTTTACATAAATGAAATTAATATTTTAAATAAATAACCTAGTGATTAGAAATTTATCTAACTTAAATGAGTGGAGTGTCTGGATTTTCAACTCTCACTTATGTATATATAATACAAATACAATGTCTGTATTAACTCATCTAAACTAAAAGGTTTAAACATATTTCCATTCCTTTCAATTCTACTATGTTTCTCTTTTGATCCTTTTAGTTTTTTTAAACTTTCAGAATTTGTTTAATATTGAAATTGGTCCATCTAATATTTATTTTAGTCCTCGTCTACTAGTATATCAGAAGTATAATGTTAGCAAAACTTGATACGAGGTTCTAGTTCATTGACTGACTTTTTTTATGACTTTTATTGCTAGGATCTTTATCTTCTTCTCGTGCACAGCTGGATCTTTTGGAGCAATTTACTTCTACAAGCTCATCAGTCACTGGTATGCAAGTTCACTTCTTCTCTTTAAATCAAATCAATGGTTTTGCAAATCATGTGGTGCAAAGTGATTATGTTGCTGCCATATCATTGAGAATTCAAGTGATATAAGAAATATGTTATGATAATATAGACTATAGAATGAATGAATCCTCTTGTCCCCAAATTTTACATTACCTTCGCATGGAACTTTTATGAAGAGAAATATAGACACATTGTTCATATCAAGTAATCAATTTCCTATTTCTCCCATACCCTGATCTCTATGTTAATGTGTCACTACTGATATGGATTCGGAGGATTCCGTCCAATGGGAAAGGTATGCGGTTACACTCGCACGGTTGAGTTGAGATAAAAAACTGTGTGACACAATTTCTACTCTAAATCAAATCCCTAATGATATGCATGTATGTCTCAAAGATTTATCTGAAAGGGACAAAAAAATTATAGCAATGTCTCCATAACCTATTTCTTAGATTTGGTTTAACTTCTTTCTTTGATTTTGGATAACAACTATGGGAGCATTTCTGGTTTCTAGGTTATGAAAGTGATGGCAGCTCTCAGAGAATTACAATACGCCAACAGCTTGCGCAGTTGGTTGGAGAAAGAGATGATGATTTCAGCCTTCCCTTAGGTAAAAACTTGAAGAAAGTGAGTGCAAAGTTCTTAACAACATCACAAAGGAGAAATATCAAGAGACAGAGTTATCTAAATGAAGTGTCTCAAAGGAATGATTCAACTTTTTTTGCAACTATAGGAGCATTTGTGCTTCTTCCACCTCTTATAATACTAGGAATAGCTATATTGACTGGTTATGTACAGCTTTTACCTTGAGTCACAATATATTTACCGATACTTAATAGAAATATTTGCATATCACTTAATTACCCCCATTTTACTGCTAAGGTCTGTTTATTATCATTTTTTGTTGACAAACTCCTTTTTGCGTTTAGTTTAATCAACAAGTGATTAAATTTCTCTAAGGAAGCACTTTCTCTTCTATCACCACATAACTTACTTATTCTTCTGCAAAATAATATTGAAGAGGGGTTCCCGAAATTGAAACTCTTGAGGCAGTAAGTATGAGATGGTAAATATGGGCCAGCTAAATGTTAAGCCGAAATAATCAACAAAAACAATATAAAACAGCTCTCACAGAGTCACGGTGAATCATTGATTCATTCTGCAACGCACGTAAGCAATAAAAAAAAGAAAAACTGAATCCTCTGATAGTTAAGAGCTTGGAAAGATGGCGGCGATTGAGGGTGCACCGGAGAAGCCTGTCCGACTCAGGGGCTGCTGCCCTGAAAAAAACACACTGGTCCTCTGCCCCCAGGGTTGGTAGAATTGCTCAAATATGATCGTCCTCTGCCAGGAAAAACCTTGCTGATGATGAAATCGCTTTCATGTTATTAGGGATCAAGAACTACGATGAACTTAAAAAGAAAGAAAATCGTCCTCTGCATCCACAGGTGGTTGAATGGTTCAAATTCGGTCCTCCTCAGAATGCCGATTATGATGAAGAACTCGCTTTGCGGTTAGGATTCAACAAGTTCGATGATCATGCTAATAAGGATATCAGTCAGAGAAGTCACAGTGACAACAATTCCAAATCCAAGTAGTTTAGTTAGATTGGGGAGAAGAATTGTTTAGGAAAATATTTAGTAATTTTGTTTTCCATATGCTAACAATTTTCATTGTGTAACTTGTATGATTTTAACATTCTCTGCACGGACACATCACAATCACATATGGAGGTGTTTTTTTTTATCTATTACAAGTCCGCAGCTCTTCTTTATCAGGATCATATAACTTGAAAAAAAGTAATATGTCATTCTTTCTCCTAGTGACTGGTACTGGTGCCATGGGGCGTAAATCCTAAACAATATAGTAGTTTTCTTGGGAACACGAAAACTGCTCACTTTGTCAGGGTCTACAAGATCAAAGTATATATCCTTTCCAATCTGATTGAGCAATTAACAACATGAATCTACAGAAACAAACATTAGTAGTTTTTAGGGAAGCAAGCTTAGAACACCTTTATAATAGCGTAGAGGTGAGCCTCTTCCTTTTCTTTATTTTTGTGCTTTTGTACTTTCTGGTCTTTCTTCAACCTCTCCTGCATAAACCCATTGTACAAATCCAGTGCAGATTTTCCAGAAATTAAAAGTTTGTGGCAAACAGAGGTTGGTTTACTGTCTTGAAATACTCATAAGGAACATCTCGTGAGAAATAAATAATTAAAGTATTGGTTTAGGAAGAGTTCAAATTTTGAGGGTGGTGGTGGTGGGAAAGACATATATACTTTTGGTCAGGAACAGTCATTGAGTTGATTGCAATAGTCGAATATGACATGCGTTCTTATATCAATCATAAAATAAATTAGAGCTCTAAATTTGTTTGGAGGTTAAACTTGGTGCAAAAGATGATAGGTTGGGCCCTAAAGTACGTAAGAATATCTACTTACCCTCACATGCTCAGCGATGTCTTTCTCATCCACATTGCATGTTACCTCAACTTCAACTACAAGAGTATGTGAAGGTAGAGGATCCTTTTCCACTGGTTAGTTAGACCCTTCCTTTATTCAACATGTCAATACTAACAAAAGTCCATTGAAGACAAGTAATATGATTGGGGATATAAGGATCAGTTGACGGCTAGGGAGTGATAAGGAGGTCAAGGATTCGAACCCCACTGCCAACATATATAATACTAACAATGCCAACATTAACAATTTCAAAAAAAGACAATATAATTATTTTCAGATTTTGATCCAAAAATATATCTTATCAGGGAAAGAATATATGTACAAGTGGTAGTTTAGTGTCTAGTAGAAAAGTTCAATGAACATCATGAATAGATTCAGGGAATACCATTTATAGCCCCCAACTTCAAATACATCTGAGCAGAGCTTTATCTCATTCCTCCGAGAAAATCTTTCGATTCTCCATGTGAATTTAAATGGAGAAGGATCCTTGACAGGCTGACTATCCACAATGTTGGCATTTTCAGGTTGAGCAACAACTAATGTTCATCAATATAAAATGAAAAGAGCAATTAAGTAAGTATCAATACTTGAATTCGCTGAAAACTTTGAGAGGTAAAACAAACAAGAGTAGTCCTAAAGATGCTTCGTGGTGCAATTTGGGAGAATGGATTTAGAAGTACATGAACATGATCGTTGTATACGTCATGAGTTCATGGACCAATGTCTTTATTGTTGAACAAATACCTTTCATTGAGTACCCCATTGGAGTTGGGAAGAATTGCAATATAGTCTTCTTTAAGAAAACTGATGGCAAACTAGCTTGGGTTGATTTAAGTACTAAGATGATTGACGAGGATCTTGGTGTTAAAGCATGGAGGTTTTGTTCTCAAATAGGAAAGTACAAAAAAGCTTTCTTCCAATAGGAGGAATGAATAATTAATTATTTTTCTTGTTTTCATCTAATATGTATATGACGATTTTACATGCATTTGATTTTACCAAGTATTTGAAGTGGGTTGTTAATTGCACATATTATAATTATTATTAAGTACTCTCTCCGGTCTCAAATGTAAGAAACTTTTCACTTTTTAGATTCATTCAATAAATAATGTATGTGGTCCTTATTATAGACCACATACATCATTTATTGAATGAACATAAAAAGTGAAAAGTTTCTTACATTTGAGACCGGAAGGAGTATAAGACAAAGTAAGATGTCATATGGGTTTTTTTTTGTTGCTAGTAAGAAGTCGTATGAATACGATGGTATGAATTACGTTGTATCAATTCATGCTCTTCCCCCAGCACAAAACACTCGCACCCTGTAGCCATGTCTAAAATGCTCTTCCGTTAGTTAAGTAGCGCAAGTGTTAATTGGTACGCCACTTAACTAACGCTGCGTGAGTTAACTTGTGCGGCGCTAGTTAACTCATGTTACGTGCTGTCTTAAACAAGACAGAACACCTCATTTCTCATCTAAAATCTCAAAATTTTTTATCAAATCACCCAAATCCAAAATTCATTCAAGTTCAAATCAAACAACACTCTAATAACAAAGTAAGTTTTCATAATCAAACACCATTAACCTTTTATGTTTATATGTTAAATTTTTTCTCTTAAATTAGAAATTTTTTAGATTTAGGGTTTGTTTAAATTTTGGTTTTTTTGACAAGAAATGATACAATGTGTACATGAAAATGACTTGTGTTGCTTAAATGTTTAGACGTTTGCATGTTTATGTTGTAGTTTTTTTTTTAGATTTAGGGTTTGTTTAAATTTTGATTTTGATTGCAAGAAATGATACAATGTTACATGTAAATGACTTATGTTGCTTAATTGTGGTTAGATGTTTGCATGTAACGTTGCTGAGATCAACTGAAGATATCATCAAAAGTTTGATTCCGCCAGAAGATCGTGATTAGGTAGGGAATGCACCTTCCAACTACAACAATTGTCTTCCTCTGAATGGGGTAATTCAAACTTGTTAAACGACAGTTCTCAAACATTCACCCGGAAGTGTTATTGTTTCATTCAAAAGATTAAATTCTTGTTAGTTTGGTTTAGATGAAGGTATTGAAGTGTCAAGGACTAGACCTCATTCTTTTGGCCCTTGAATACCATCATCTAAACCA
>Ga0315915_1006368_pt1 | contig 14423 bp, 9 predicted proteins | sample MpolbnodulesMG_FD_207738 | JGI IMG/M metagenome (GOLD analysis project Ga0315915, IMG submission 207738) | Medicago polymorpha root nodule microbial communities from Los Angeles, California, United States - branched nodules | ecosystem: Host-associated > Plants > Roots > Nodule | place: USA... | reverse complement strand
AAAACGTTATTTACCACACCCACCCACCCACCCACCCCCTCTACCGCATATTCTTGTTCGTTATATAGACCTACGTCATCTACCGCATTTTCAACCATAACAATCAATAAATAATAATAATAATAATAAAACATTGCAATAAAAAAAATTATCAATAACTTATCCAATGACTCAATGCAAAACAAAATGTAAAAAGGCGCAAAAATTCAAAAAACAAGTACCAACGGTAGTTAACAACCGCTATTACCTGGTGGTGGTTAATTGTCGTGGCTTCTAGGTTGTTTGCAAAACTTAAACATGGCAGAAAAATCAAACAATGTAAATGGGTTAGAAGATGCATTACATGTTTGTTGACGTTTGATGATTGTATAAATTTTTTTGCAATCCTTCTTCAATGATTTGAGACCAAAAAATTTCACCAAATTTTGGGTTTTTGCAATAGAAGATAGGAAAGAAAAAAAAAGTGTGTATGAAGTGTAAGCTAGTAGACTATGCCTAAATAAAGAAAAGTGCACTCAATGGCAATTAACTGTCGCTGGCCTCCAAACTTCCAATGGGGTATTAGCATCATATTTGAAAATTGTTGTTCACACTTCTTAAAAGGCTGAAAAACATCAGTAAAAAACGTGAATACCACCTCAGTAGTTAACTACCGATGCAATGAACCGGCGGCAGTTAACTACCGAGGTTCCTTCGGCAGTTAACTGTTGATGCTCTGTTATAAGAACATAACATACATAGGAATTTCCAAAATTCCATTGTTGCGGTTTTGAGATTCTTAGGTGCGATTTTCTCCAAGTTAAAGTCATTTAACACCAATTACAAACACAAAATCAAGTAAGTGCTTATTATCCTATTGCATTGGCTTTTTTTGATTGAATTGTTATATTTTTTGGATAAATTGTCAAATAATTAAGTTTTGTTGATTTTTTATTTTTGATTTTATGATGTTAGATGTTTATGATTTTTTGATTTGTTAGATGTTGATTAGAGTGGAATTGATTGAATTGTGTTAGAAAATGTTAGGAATTGTTAGGTATTGTTAGAAATCGTTAGAAATTGTAAAAATTGTTAGAAATTTGTGGTAGAATTTTAGGATTAGAGTCAGTTTCAATCTGATGTTTGCATTGTGTAGATATGGCTCAGAAACAGGGCGATGCTGCTCAATTACAAAAAGAGGGTGAGAAAAGGAAAGCAAAATCGACTGGGACATGGCATGGAATCGAATGTGATGGTTCCGTTAAAAAAAAATATGAAGGTGTCAGTGTACAATCATTTCAGGCTGAGGAGGAACGGAAGGACTTGTTACTTTGGTTCCCAACCAAAAGCAGGTGCCCCAGGGACTGTCGAGGACAACCCAATTGACTTATGTGACGAGGAAGATGATTAAATGTAATGGCTTGTAATGTCTAACTGTTTTGGATATTTTTTTATGTTTTTTTTTATATGATGCGCATAAAAGAATGCATTCCAAGAGGTTTATTTAAATTGAATCTTACTGCCCTGCCAACTGACAAGTTTCAATTGACAAAGGAGCACGATCCAATTCAAAGGAACCTTTTAGAGGTGCTTTCCCTTCTGTGACACTCATCTTATACGAAGGAATTCAATGTGAAGACCTATAAAGTTGATTTGCTAGAATACATGTTGTGTTCTCTTCATTCTTTGACTTTTCAAAGAATCTGCAAATCTCTACCCTAAGTATACGACACTTCAATACCAACATCTTCAGCAAACAAACAAGAATTAAACTTAAATTCCAACAAAATAAAGACAGTACATAATAATGATGCTACCTAAACATAATTTTCTGGCAAAATCAAACTATTGAGAATATCTTCAGGCTATCTCAGCAATGTAGCTTCCAACTCAATTACCGGGAACATGCGTTCCCGATAATATCTGGAGAACATGCTCCTCACGCAGTCATCGTCTGTAGCATTATCTTTTCGGTCTACAAATAACTGGGACGTGCATATTGATGGTCCTCCACCCTGCTTGTGTCTCCGGGGTTGAGTTCTTGATTGATTTCGTTCAGTTGATCTTTTAGATCCTTTAGCGTGATATCGACCCGGACCTTGAACAAATAATGGTTACCACCGTTGAAACGCACTTGAGCTTTGAACAAATGACGGTCCATTGTTTCAGATCTACACCATAAGAAATTAAACAGTCAATGAAAAACTCATTCAAACATTTCATCGAACACTTAGAGTGCAAATTATACGTAAACCCTAAAACTCATAACTATAACATAAACATGCAAACATTTTAACAAAATAAATCAACTTATATATACTCTTAAAATGAATCATATACTCTTACTTCTAAATCAACTCAAAAACTAAAATTAAAAAAATAGAAAAACACCAAAAATTAAATTAACCTAAAACTCATAACTTTAACATGCAAACCTTTTTACAAAATTAATCAACTTACATCTACTCTAAAAATGAATCATAATATCTTATTTTTAAATCTACTAAAAAACAAAAATTATAAAAATTGAAAAAACAACAAAATTTAAATTAACCTAAAACTAGAATTATAAAAAATAATAATAATAATAGCACTATGATAACTTACTTGTGATTTTGTTGAATAAATTTGGATGAACTTTGAAAAAAGCGAGAGATTAAGTGATTTTGGTAGAGATTTTGAGAGAGATTCGATAATGGATGAGAGATAAGGGAAGAGTGAGTTATGTCTGGATTTGTATCAGGATCACATCGGTAGTTAACTGCCGATGGATGCCACGGCAGTTAACTACCGCCGATTCTTTGCATCGGTATTTAACTGCCACCAAGGCGTTTGGGTCTTTTTGTGATGTTTTTCAGCCTTATATCATGTGTCAACAACAATTTTCATCATATTTTTTAAGAAAACATATGATGCTACCAAATAACACATATGATGCTCCAATTAATTTCATTTCATAAAGATCCACGGATTATGCAAAAATTCGCAAGAAAAGAAGAAAAAAAAAACCTCTTGAATTCTGCAACTTTGCAATGTATGATTGAGAAGGACTTCTCATGAAAAATTGCTCACTTAAATTAGCCTCAGAATTTTTATTTAAGGAAAGCCATGGGGAAACTTTTTATTTCCACCTACATGACTTCAGATGTAAACATCCCAAAAAATACATAATGTATGTTGTCAAAAAATACATTTTGTTAACGACAATGCATAATATATGTAAGGTATGTTCGAATCCCAGACACCACAAAAAAAGTACACTTTCAAATGACAAATATTTATATAGCGACAACTCCAACAAAAAGAATCATTTAGGCATACATATATCAGTAAATTATTTCAAAAAATAATATTATTTATTTCTTTTTCTCTGTTGTCCGCAAGTCTTAACTCAATCAGTAAAATTGTCAAAATTGCAAAGCAGGACGTCGTGACCCATAGTAGTCAATTGCGGATTTCAGCGCGTAGCAGCCGACCCCAAAAATGCTATAGCAGGATAGCGCATAGCGCTATGACCGCTATTTGATAACTTTTTTGACAAATTACGTAAATAATACTATAAATTATAAACAAACATATATCTAATATAAAATTAAATATAACATTCAAATCTCATGAAACGTTCATAAATCATACAAAACACACAAATCTTATGAAAGCTTTTACTCATGAATCATTCATAAATCATACAAAACACCCAAATCTTATGAAAGCTTTAAAGTCTTCAACATAGTATCGAAAGTCTTGATCAAAATTCAACATAGTAGTCAATCTTGGATAGCGGTGCGTAGAGGCCAACCTCAAAAGTGGGATAGTGGGTTAGCGTATAGTGGTATGACAAATAGTGGTCACCGATATTTGATTATTTTTTGAACAAATTACATGAATAATGTTATAAAATATAAACAAACTTACATATTTCTAAAAAAAAACTTATATTTAATATAAAATTAATTATAACACTCAAATCTCATGAGACATTTATAAAATCAAGATGCCAAAAATCAAAAGATACAGGAACAAATAAAAAAATCATAAAACAAGAGAAACCATAAAACAGAGGAAGAAAAAAGAACAGAGAAACCGTAGATCAGAGTTAATTTGGTTTTAAAAATCCCCAAAATGCCTATAATAAATTTAGAAATTTGGAAACCATACAAAATGTATTAAAAATAGTGTCAATTTGAAAATTTTCAACTAAAATCAAATAGCGGCTGAAGCGACCGCTATCTACTCCGCTGTAGCAGCTTAAGCGGCCGCTATAGCGCCACTATCTCATACCGCACTGCTACGACAATTAGCGTAGCGGTTTGTCGCCGCTACGCGCGGCCGCTATCGGCCGCTATTGATTACTATGCCGTGACCGAAGTTCAAACTCTGGTGTATCTCGTCCGAGACATCCAGGTTCTATACAAATGTAATGTGCATAAAGTAGCCGACATTCATTGCAGGAAAGACATGTATGTAAGTACATTTCAAGGCTGAAAGTGGTCTATAACAAAATTCTCATATAACTCCATCAAGTCTTTTGAAATATAACTATTTACTAAACTAATAAAAGAATGATCCAATGGAACCATGACATCTATATATAATTTTGTTTTTCGCCGAAAACGATTTTTCAGATGTGTATTTACACATGTTTGACACCACTGGTTTTGCTTCAAAAGAAAATATTTCTTCTGCAATGTTAGTCAAAAGTCGGCATTCTGCAAGAAATCTAAACTTGAATGATATCTAGGGATGTATACTTTCCTTCCAAAAAATTATAAAGCAGCAACATGAGGCAGTGATCATAATTGTAAGAAAAAATAATGGAAATTCAATTGGAAGATTTACAACTTTCAACAACTTTCCTAATCCTATCAATAACTAGAGGGATTTCCTCGAACGATATAGTTGTAAAACAAATACGAAACCATCCTGGTTCTATGCAATGGCAAGCCGATCCAGGAGTTATATTTATCTTAGCAACACTCATAAACTTCTCCCATAATTCAAGTTCTCCTTTCTCGCTATAAGGTCTGATTAAACCACTCATATCAGCCCAACAGAACATACCGGCGCTGCTCTTAGCACACTTGATTCCTAGTTTGGTTAAACAATCCACAAACTCATCGTGTACCCGTCTTATTCTATTTCGGTTGGTTTCAATGTATTCCTGAATGAATCGTTTATCGGAAAGCATTGAGGTAACTAACCTCTGTGTTGGTGCAGATATAGATGAAAATCTGCTCATTTTTTTGGCAGCATCCAAAACAGTTTTGTTGTGTGAATGTATAACTCCGACCCTAAATCCAGCAATCGAGAGGTCTTTTGATAGGCCGTATACTATATGAACGCGGCTTTTATCTATATATTCTGAATCGAGAACTTCGGCTATACTCACAAACTCCTCACTTCCATACGTGGAGCCTGCAAATACTTCATCAGCAATGATATGAATGTTTTTATCTTCAGCAAAGTCTAGAAGACTGAAAAGCATTTCTGGTGTCAGAATATTGCCAACAGGATTTGAAGGGTTCGAGATGAGAATTCCGCGAACTTTGACTCCTCGTTTTCTTGCTTGACTAAATGCTTGTTCAAGGGCAGTGGTATTTAAATTGAAATTGTCAGTACTTCGACAGTGAACAGGTATTAAGTCTATCCCTGGACGCCATCTTACGTCCCTGTCAAAGCTGCATCATCACTTTTTTAATTAGCTTTTAAAATATTTTTTATAGAACGATAGAATTTGAGTTAAATAATAAAAAAATAGATTAAAAAAACTCCTTATAAATAGTTTTTATACATAAAAGATAAACTCCTTTTTAATTAAGATATTTTTAAAAATATTGTTTAGCCTAACTTCTTTTAAGAGAAATGAAAAAAACAAGTCAGATCAAATAAAACCCAAATAGGAATCAATAGTTTAAGAAAGTGCCGTCGATTACCCTGGATAATAAGGTGTAGGGACAAGGAATGCATTTCCATGGTCTGCCAAGCAGAAGGATAGTATCTCAATGGCAGGAGTTGCTCCCGATGTTAGTACCATATTCGACGGGTCAAATTCTACTGATCCTCCCATAACCTGATGCATAAAATCTGCCAACGCCTGCAAAATCATAGCAAACAACCAAAGTTTAATAGACAAACAAAACAACGGCAAGACCTAACTAAATCAACAAAATTCAAATACAGAAAAGTTATTAAATAACAAACTTTAAAACAACATATAATTCTGTAGTACAACCACAGTCAAAAACCTTTTCCCACTAGATAGGGTCAAACGACACCATAATGTCTTATTATGTATCATGTCTAATGATCACAGAAAATGGCGGTTTGTTCAAATTCTGCTACACTAAAGCGCCATAATAGTAGCTATTTGACAACACTTTACACGATGTGTTATAGCGCTGTAGCGCAGCGAACATTAGGCCATTTAAATATAAACTTGTCTTAATAATCTAACCTATAGTTTTCCATGGTATTCCTCTTTCTCTAACTAATGGACTATTCTCCATCTGGTATATCTTACTAGCGCTTCTACCCAAGACAAGACTCGGCCATCTTTTAAAGAATGACTTGTTATTCCGACTTCCTATCTAATTTTATTCCTAATCCTAACTTGTTTTGTATGACCCCCATCAGTTGTAACAAAATTAACCTGTTTCCTGCACTAAGACAACAAATAACTAATTAAAATTAAAATGTCGGTTTCTTACATCAAGATAAACGTGTTTATATTCAAAAAGTAACAATTACACTGTACATTAATAATAGAATTGTGTTCTTAAACGCAAAAACTCCAAAAGCTCAAGTTCTATATTTAACATAACAAGAATTAAAATATTCTAACGTTACTAATAACTTTAATAAAAACCATTCAGCTAACAAGGTTATATCTCAACTAGCATTGGCTCAAATATGGGAGCAGTGTTGCCAAATAGTGGCTATAGCAGTACAGCATAGTGAAATATGAACAAATCACTATTGTTTCACGGTACACTATTTAGTACAAAGTGTTGTCAAATAGACTATAGCACTATAGGCTATAGCAGAGCGGAATTTCAACCAATCGCTATTTTCCACGATTCACAACTATGTATGGGAAAATATGGATATTATTAGAGGATCAATTCTCCAAAATGTTAGAGATACTATAAAATTATTCATCTTAAACTTCTGGTATAATTGATTAATGGTATCAGTCTCCATGACCAAGTGAGGTAGTCTAAACTTTAAACTCTAAAGTTTGACCCTTGACACTTCAATTCTCCTAAGTTTAAAAATCATCATCATCATCAACAACAACAGTAGTAATAATTAAAATTAAGCACGAGAAGAGGTTTATTACAACCATTTTAAATACAACAAGTCTCTACAAATTGCTAAAACTTTTAGGATAACTAGTTCACAAACAACAACATGCCATAACACCTATTCTCATTGTTTGTGCTACACGCAAGATCTTGCACTTCCACTTAACATTTAATGATAACAATAAACAAATTTCAAAAATCAATACCTAATAGGTAAATATCAACACACTGTAAAAATCATATGATTCCTTAAGATAATCAGTGTAATTAAATAGTGACTATAGCGTAGCAGAATTCGAACAAATCATTATTGTTCCATGATACACTATTTAGTATAAAATGTTGTCAAATAGCGGTTAGAGCAATGTTACAGCACTAATGTGTGGTGCAATTTGAACAAAACACTATTTTCCGCGATCCACAATCAACAACACTTAAATAAGTGGATTCAACTACCACAACACATGCATTCCCTCTAAGAAAAATACAATGCAGAACACAACAACCAAGCCTTATCTCACTAAGTCAGCTACATAGATCAAACACCACCATAATGTTCAATGATATATCATATCCCTATATAACTCATTAATCTCTAGATCCTTAATAGTTTCTCATATAGTTTTTTCTAGGTCTTCCTCTGCCTTTAGTGATTTGACTACTCTCCTTACTACAGAATCCACAGGTCTTCTCTCTAAATGCCAAAATCACCAAAGCAGAGTTTCTAACGTCTTTTCTGTGCTACCCCAACTCTCTAATATTGACATTTCTAATTCTATCATGTCTAGTCATACCATCCAACGCAACATTTTCTTCTCTACACTTATTTTACTCTCGTGTTGGTTCTTTACCGACCAACCAACACTCTCCACTCCAATGCAACATCTCATCTCCTCTTCGCTTATTTTACTATCATGTTTGTTCTTTACCGACCAACACTTTGTCCCATACAACATTACCAGTTTTACGGTTGTATGATAAAAATTTCCCTTCAGCCTGAGCAGCACTTTTGTATAACATAAAACAGTACAATACAGCAAAATAACAGCAAATATATAAATAAATTCACTTACAATTTTCAATTCATTCAATCCATGAAATGATTGATAAGGCGCAATTCCATTTATACTCAAATTGATATCTTCATTCCCCATCATTGATCCCTCCAAGTTCTTCACCAACCATTTCTCAATCAAATCCAAACTCAACTACACCACAAAAACAACAAAAACCCAAAATTTAAACAAAACAAAAACAAACATGCCCAGAAAAGAAAAAGACAAGAGTAAATACCCAATTTGGTCTGTCACAATTTTCTCGCAACCCAATTTAGTATCAGCATAAAATAATGTCCAAATTAGCTCATGTCATGACATTTTCATACCAGTGACAAATCAGTCGTTCTGCTATAATTTGTCAGATACCAATTTGTCTTCAATATAAAAATGTCAGAGACTAATTTGATTTGTGTATTATAATTTTGTAAGTGACTAAAAAAATTGTAAGGACCAATTGGGGTCTTTATCCGAAATGCAAAAAAGACTAAAGACCCATTTTGATCCCTCGCAATTTTCTCACCGCCCAACTTAGGGATCATCTTGATTGGCTTATTTTTTAGCTTATAAAAAATAGCTTATACATATAAATAAGTTTTTATGTTAATTCATAAATTCTCACTAACAAAAATTGTATCATCATAAGTTGTTTTTTCATAAACTACCTTGACAAGCTTACTCGTATTAGGCGTGTCCAATTTCTGACACGTGTTGTGTCTGACATTGACACGAGACTGACACATGTAATTACACTAAATTATGTGATTTTCTCAAATTATTAGCAATGTTGGCTTGTCAGTGTCTGTGTCGTGTCCAGTGTCTTTATTGGTGCTTCATAGTTAATACATAAAATTTATTTATTTGCATAAGTTGTTTTACATAAACTACAAAATAAACCAATCCAAACTAGTCCTAAGATAGACAAAGATAAAACCACGTGTAATTACACTAAATTATGTGATTTTCTCAAATTATTAGCAATGTTGGCTTGTCGGTGTCTATATCGTGTCCACTGTGCTTCATAGTCAATAATACATAAAAGTTTATTTATTTGCATAAGTTGTTTTACATAAACTAAAAAATAAACCAATCCAAACAGGTACTAAGTCAGGCAAAGATAAAACCACATTTTCATATCGAAGACGAATTGGTCCCTCTATTATGACAAAGAGGGACTAATTTATCCTCATTATGAAAATATCAACAACAAATTTGGGTTTTATTTTTGTCATAGTCCCCAGAAAATTGCAAATGACTAAATTGGGTCTTCACTCTAATAAAACAACATAAACATTTTTTACTACTTCTTTTTTCACCCTATGAGTTTCTCGTGCACCCTGTGCAGTTCACCTATACAGTTAGGATTATAAAATCCATACTGTCATAAACACACCGTAAAAACCTCCACCTCCAAAAACACTTTGAAACATTTCGGATATTAAAATCCAAATAAGACGCACGAGAAACTCGCAGAAACTCACAGGGTGGAAAAAGTAATGGCAACATTTTTTTTAACCAAAAACAACATAAACATTGTAAAATCCGAAAACAATCATTAAACAACAAAAACAAAACAAAAAAAATCACCTTGTTATCAGACAAACCAAGCTGAATAATCCCATTAGGATTAAACTTAACATGATAAGGATCTTTCTCAACTCTTTCAATTCCAACATAATAAAGAGAATCATCACGTTTGGCAACAACATTCGCCAGTTTCGATACTCGAACACGCGAAATAGAGCCACGAGAGGATAAATTCGAACGAGAAGAAGAACGAGGAAGAAGAAGCGTAGTAGGAGAAGAAGGGTTATTGCTATTATTCTCAGGACGACGTCGTTTAAGGTAGAGTTGAAGAAAGTAGAAGAGAGATAAAGGGATTAAACTACCGAGGAGAAAACCGTTGCGTCCTTGAACTACGGCTTGAAGAGGAACGATAAGTTTCATGCCGCTTCTAGAAGAAGATGAGGAGGATGAAGAAGAAGGTGGTTCAGATTGGGTTTTTTTTGGGTTGGTGGGTTTTTTTTGGGTTTGGGTCATTGACCCGGGTTTTTAGTGGATTGGTTTGTGTGGTTGAAGGAGTGAAGGAGGATTGAGTGAGTGAGAGAGAAAAGAAAGGAAAGGAGAAGAAGAAGGGAGGAAGAAACAAGTGTGATGGTGATGATGGATGTGTGCGCCAAATGAGTGTGTGTTTGTTTTGTTTTTTCTCTTTTTTGTTTTTTTGTTGATTTTTAATTACTAGTATTAGATCCCTTTGATTTTCATTATGATTTGATTCCTCGTAATTGTAAACACACACATCATTATTTAAATGTTGTTTTTTTAATAGACGAAATGACAAAGTCATCGTAAAACTCACACACAAAGTAGATGTGTTAGGGTTCGAACCACGATCATGTCATCCGGCTTAACAATTTTAATATTTTTGACGGTTGAGCTAGTACTTATGGGACATCATTATTTAAATATTTATCCGGTATGTATTTGATATACTTTATGAACCAAATAAATCAATTTGTCTTTTATAAAAAGGATCTGAGCGAGTAACAAACAAAGAATTAATCCATGTAAGTGGCAAGTTACTTCAACCCTTTAAGTATGTGGTTGTCGATCTAATTACTAAGTTATGTGTATGAAAAAAAATCAACTTGAAAGATGAGAACTCGCCATGTGTATTCCACAAATTTTTTAAGGAAATAATTTTGTATCAATATCATGATAATCTAAAAATATTTTTTGTATAATAAATTGGATATTTTTGTCCCCGTGAAAATGGCTCGATTGAGATGGACGTGAGTTTGAGTTTAAATCTCAAATCTCAATGTATTCAACTTGAATGATGAAATTCTAATTGTTGGAAAATAATGGATGAAATTATTTTCCAACAATTTGAAGGCTTTCTTTTTAAAAAATATTTATGACACTACATCTCTTCTTTGATAAAATTGATATGATTCTTACATCTTAAAAATGAAATTCACACAAAGTGAGTGGATCTACATGAATTTTACACAATAAATGAGTTAATATTATAGAGAGTGTTCATAGCATTTATTTAGATTCTAATTTTCTAGAAGAAAAAAGTCACATCTTTTTTCATATTTATCTCACAATACTCTACAAGTCGATGTAACAAAAAAATCTACAGATAGAATGGTGATCACCTACGGACCAATTTCATGCAATACGTAGTCAATTGTTAATTTGAAATTAGATGGTTTATATCACAGACTCATAACCATTGTTAATTGTCAATCTATATCAAAAAGTAGAAGGTCGTAACTATGTCACACGGTTACAACAAGGAATCCAATATTCCATGTAAGTTAGTATTTTAGTTTAGGGAAAAAATTGTTGTTTGACAATATCAGTATTAGTTTTATTTTTCTACTATACTTTAGCTATTTACTACTCAAACATTTTCTATATCAAAAAGTAGAAGATCGTAACTATGTCACACGGTTACAACAAGGAATTCAATATTCCATATAAGTTAGTATTTTAATTTAGGAAAAGAAATTATGTCGTTTTACAATATCATTATTAGTTTTATTTTTCTACTAAAATGTTTGAGTAGTAAATATCATTATTAGTTTTATTTTTCTACTATACTTTTAGCTATTTACTACTCAAACATTTTCTAACTTTTGTAATGTAATTTTATAAAATGAAATTTCTTGTAATTTTAAAAGTATAATTTATCTTTCTTAAACTATTAATGAAGGAAAGTTTGTAAAATAATTTATAACTTCTTTTTATCATATAAAATTATACGTTTCTTAATCGTGTGTCAAAGTGACTTAAATTTTGAAAAAGATGATTGAAGCAATTCAAATTTCTCATTAAGTACACTTAATTAAAACACAACACATGCAACAAATTTCTCCTCCACGTGAATAGTATTAGTTAAGTTACTAGAGATTTTTTATTGACTTAAGTTACTAGAGATTTGAGTCCTCCCATATTAACGTGAATATATTGTTTTAAATTTTTTTATAAATTATTGTTTAAAGATATGTTGCCACTTGTGCCAATATAATTTCTATAATGTTTTTTATTTTACAAAACAAGGAAAGAAACAAAGGGGCTCCCGAAGCTCATCATGTGCTCGATGATGTTTTCATTTGAGTTTGCATTTTGATGATAAAGTATTGGTCCGTATTGGAGTTTTGTGTTTTTGTTACTATGGGATATGTGTGTGTGGATTATAATGTGATGCAATTTATAGTAATTCCAAATTTTAAGCTTTAAAAAAAAAGCCTTTATATGAATTTATGTTATATATTTTTGCAATTTTGTATGTGTCTTTTTGTGTAGGTTCGAATTTCTTTTATTGACCGTCCGTTGCATAGAGTTATTGTTTTTTAGAATAAATCCGATGTATAGAGTTGAATCCACTAGCATTATCAACACAATCATATAAATTGGTTGGAATTAACACAACCCCACAAAACTGATTTGTGAGGTGAGGATTGTCTTCATTTATAAACATATGTTCATATCATCTTTGGTCCAATTGATCTTGTAAGAGGCTCTGATACCATCTTATAAATCATAGTTGGGTCTAACACAACCCTACAAAACCAGTTTTTTAGGTGTTGATTGCCCCTACTTATAAATACGTGTTCATATCATCTTTTGTCTTATGTGAGACTCGGTCCATTGGATCACGGAAGAGGCTCTGATACCATCTTAGAATTCATGTTTGGGCCTAACACAACCCCACAAAACGGTTTATGAAGTGAGGATTGTCCTCACTTATAAACACATGTTCAAGTCATATTTTATCCGATGTTAGACTCTTTAACATGCTGCATCACAATCAACACAATTAGGCTTGGTTTTGGACATAAATGGTGGGTGGCTCAATGGATCTTAGAGAAGACTCTGATACCATCTTAGAAATTGTGGTTAGGTCTAACATAACCTCACAAAACCGATTTGTGAGGTGAGGGTTGCCCTCACATATAAACACATGTTCAGGCCATCTTTTGAAATCAATCTGTGAATTTTATTGATAATGATCAAGAGTTTATATACAGTTACAATAAGTAGATTCAAACCTAAGAGAGTGATTACAAAATAATTACCAACATAATTACAAAAAGTCAAACATTCTATCATACCCCGGGAGGTACACATACGCTTAGACTGGTTTGGAAATCATCAAAAAGAACTTGAGGTAGGCCTTTGGCGAAGATGTCAGCAATCTGGTGACGAGAAGGAACGTGAAAGACATGTGCCTGGCCACGTGCGACCTTTTCCTGAACAAAGTGAATGTTCATCTCAATTTGTTTAGTGCACCTGATGTTGCACAGGATTACCAGTAGGCATGGCAGCAAAACCCGTGCCCGTGGGTACCTGCCCAAACCAAACCTGATTTGAAGGGTTTTCTCCATATTGACTGGGTTTGGGTATGGGTTTGAGTTTCCCCCGATTATAAGACATGGGTACGGGACAGGTAACGAGGAAATAAACACATATGATAAATAAATAAAATAATTCTAGCGAGAAACGGGTTGTTACATTAATCCTTTTTATAAATAAATCAAATGTTCTATTTAAAAAAATTACTACAAATTAGGCTTTTAAATAGGCTAATAGGTCAGACCGGACTTTTAAAAAGGTCAGACCAGACTAAAAATAAAGCCTATGACAAGTTAATAGGTCAGACTTAGACTTTAATTTTTTTCAACTAAGTCTGGCTTATTTAAGTAAAGCCCGACCTATTCTCACCCCTGTTGTAACACTAGTACTTTTGATATCCGATTTGCATCCGACAAAATTAGAATTGGAGAAACCTGGTAAGCAACAAGCACTTTCTTTCAGATACTTTAAACCAAAATTTGATCTCCCACTTAAGTATCATAAAATCCTTTTCACAATTTTTAAGCAAAATTCCTTGAGATATACTTGATATTTAGCACACATACATAATATCGGGTCTACTTACCATTAAAATGTAACAAAAGAACCTTCATATACTCAACAACTATTGTCAACCACCAGACATTGTAGCATCGCTCTAGCCATCTCTTATGATCGTGTGCCGATCAATTTACAAATCCATCCTTTATATATATAT
>Ga0315915_1006363_pt1 | contig 14432 bp, 14 predicted proteins | sample MpolbnodulesMG_FD_207738 | JGI IMG/M metagenome (GOLD analysis project Ga0315915, IMG submission 207738) | Medicago polymorpha root nodule microbial communities from Los Angeles, California, United States - branched nodules | ecosystem: Host-associated > Plants > Roots > Nodule | place: USA... | reverse complement strand
TGGTTTTTGAGTTATGATGAAAATACTTCAAGGAGGTCTTAGTGAAATTTTATGAAAATCCCGCATAACTATTTCTAAGTCAACCCAAAACTTGTGGATTGTCTCCAAACTTCAAAGCTTGTGTACTGTGAGTTCAATTATAGGGTTTAAGAGTATTTAACCTATGTTGTGATGAGTCTAACTTTGTTTGTCATGATTAACTTTGATTGATGAATTATTATATGAATGTATATATTGATGAATTATTATATGAATGTATATATTGATGAATTACTATATGAATGCATATGTTGATTAATATGATGTTACATGATGTCGCTCATAAACGATGAATTATGGGATTATGATGTGGAGTTGTTGTTGTTGTTGTTGTCGTTGTTGTTGTCGTTGAAGTCATCAATGTCGTTGAAGTTGCACGTTGTTGTTGAATAAGTTATTGAGTCCATGCATACTCATATAAAGTTGGGGGCTCATGCCCTGTTGAATGTTTAATCATTCATACCACGTTGATTTGAGAGCCTATGCTCTACACGTTGAATTGAGAGCCTATGCTCTAACACGTTGATTGGTACCACATGCATACTGCATAGTCAAGTTGTTGTTGTGTCATTGCATTGTCGTCGTCGAGTTGTTGGGTTGTTGTCGTTGTTTTAATGTCAAGCAGAAATAATTGAAGAATTATGTGAAGTATTATTGTTGTTTAGTTGTTGTTGTTTATGTTGTTAAATTCCGTTGATGAATTATATGCTTATTATTATTGAATGTGAATCTCACCCCTTCTGTTTGAATGTTGCCTCTACGTGGGTAACGTGCAGATAACCAAGATTAGCTGCTGATGTGAGTTGACTCTCTCACACGTCGTCTTAGGGTTGCTCTGATACGTAACGGGATGGGGATATTGCTTTGTTTTTCCATTGTTACGTATTATTTATGAACTATGTTGTCGAACTATTTGAACTAGGATTTTCATTTAAGTTGTTTATGTTGAGGCCGTAGTGCCAAAGTTGTTGAATAAAGAATTAGTTTTCCGCTGCGATGTAATTGAATTTTGACAAGGTTGTATTTAATAAATAGTAACTTTACTCTGTTTATACTTCAATGTAGTGTGGCATTCCGTTTTATGTTGAATACTCTAATTTATATGTATTATTTACATTGTTGGGAAAACGGAGTTTACAATTGGTATCAGAGCAGGTTGGTCCGTCCGGCCAAGTAGTTGAGTCGCGTAGTGTCGTGTGACAGTTTATTACTGTCGTTGTGTTGTCCTGATTGTTGTTTGTTGTGTAGAGACTTTGAAGTTGATTTAGTTTGTTTGCCTTTGAGTGGAATGGATGTAATACTTGGTATGAAATGGTTGGAGTATAACCATGTTCATATTAATTGTTTTAGTAAGACGGTGTGTTTTTCTTCTGCTGAAGAAGAGAGTGAAGCTGAGTTCTTGACTACTAAGCAGCTGAAGCAGTTGGCGCGTGATGGAATTCCGATGTTTTCTTTGTTTGTCTGTTGAGAATCGAGCAGTGATTGATAAGTTGCAAGTTGTGTGCGAATTTCCAGAAGTTTTTCCTGATGAGATTCCTGATGTGCCGCCAGAGAGAGAGGTTGAATTTTCAATTGATCTTGTTCCGGGTACGAAGCCTGTGTCGATGGCGCCTTACCGTATGTCGGCTTCTGAATTGGCTGAGTTGAAGAAGCAGTTGGAGGATTTGCTTGATAATAAGTTTGTAAGACCGAGTGTTTCACCTTGGGGAGCGCCGGTGTTGTTGGTTAAGAAGAGAGATGGTAGCATGAGGTTGTGTATTAATTACCGACGGTTGAATAAAGTGACGATAAAGAATAAGTATCCACTTCCAAGGATCGACGATTTGATGGATCAGTTAGTGGGTGCGCGCGTGTTTAGCAAGATTGATTTGAGATCGGGTTATCACCAGATTAAAGTGAAAGATGAAGATATGCAGAAGACGGCCTTTAGGACACGTTACGGACATTACGAATATTCAGTGATGCCTTTCGGTGTTACTAATGCACCAGGTGTATTTATGGAATACATGAATCGTATTTTTCATGCTTATCTAGATCGCTTTGTTGTTGTGTTCATTGATGATATGGAATCATAAGCTTTCTCAAAATCAACCTTGAAGAGTAACAGTTCCTTTTTACATTTTCGAGCATCATCGACAACCTCATTTGCCACCAATATACCATCAAGAATCTGACGCCCTTTAATAAAAGTCGACTGAGTATCAGAAATAACAGAGCCAATAACTGAACAAAGCCTATTTGCAAGAACCTTAGCCAAACTTTTATACATGCTACCAACCAAGGAAATAGGTCGAAAATCATTTAGACAGTAAGGACTATCGACCTTAGGAATGAGAGCAATGAATGTACTATTTATTCCCATGGCCAACTTACTGTTCCTATGAAATTCCACCAAAAAAATGCATCACATCAGTCTTCAACATATCCCAAAAATCTTTTAAAAACCCAAAAGAAATTCCATTAGGGCCAGGACTTTTATAATTTTCACAATCCCACACAGCCGTCTTGACCTCCTCCAAAGAAAAATGTTTAATTAAGTCAGTCCCTTCACGAACAGATAAGGAACGAAAATGCAATCCCTCCATGTTAGGGCGGCTTACTCTGTGAGCTTTAAAATGAGAAGAAAAATGATTAAACACTGCTACCCGAACATTTTCTACCCCTTCAACGAACACACCATCGACAAGAAAGAAAGGAATAGCATTTCGACGACTCCTATTAGACATAATGTTGTGGAAAAACTTTGAATTCGCATCCCCTTCGCGTAACCATTGCAATCGCGATTGCTACCAACAAACACTAGAATTAATCCGAGATAACGAAAACAACTCTTCGGAATATCCATGTAGCTCTTCAATTTCCTCATCCGACAAGGCTGAAGACTCACCTTTTACATCTAAAGCCGCCATTCTTGCTGGTAGATTTTTTGAGTGATGCACATGCCACTCCTTTAGGGCTGGTTTGATTAACTTTAATTTTTCTTTCAATACATACCCACCCCAGCCTTCCAATTGAAAAGTACTCCATTTTTCTCGAACAAAAGAATTATAACTTGTAAAAGACTCCCAACATTTTAACAAGCGCACCAGTTTTGGTCCCCAATTTGCAAAATCAATACACAATTGAATAGGAAAATGATCTGACAGTCCTCGTGATGAAGCCATCTGAAAGCAATTAGGCCACGTCAAGCACCATCTTTCTGACAACAAAAATCGATCAATCCGACTCATCGACCTCCCGTCCCCTTGGTACCAAGTGTACCTGCGCCCCCGTAAGGGTAAATCAACCAAACAATTCTCTTCAATCATGTCATTAAAACTAGCACTGCCTGTATGATTAACAGCACTACCCACACTTCTTCTTTCCTCCGGACATCGAACCGCATTAAAATCTCCACAAACACAAACATTTTCATTACTCAATGTCGCCAACCGAACTAAAATGTTTTGCCAAAGAATTTGTTGATGAGTTGAATCACACGGAGCATACACATTTAGGAGAGTAAACTTCACACCAGTTTTCACAAATTGACCTTGAATACCTAACTCATGCTCCATATTAAAAGAGGACCACACCTCGACCTCGTTAAGATTCCATAGCGTAATTAAACCTCCCGAAGCACCATTCGAAGGTTGATAGGAAAAATCAACAGTATTATCATTCCAAATTGCTTTAAAAACCAAATCATTAACCACAGAGAACTTCGACTCTTGAAGACACAAAATGAACGGATTTTTTCCCTCACCATATAATTCACTTTCCTTCTTTTTTCAAAACCACCTAAACCCCTTAAGTTCCATGAAATTATTTTCATCACAACCACTCACACACCCTCACCAACCCTCGACCCTACTTCCCATTCCCATCTCCCTCTTTATTTTTTCTTCCCGCACCTGGCAATACATCAAACATATTAATCTTATCACCTTTAAACTTCAACCCCACTGCCTTACCCATACCCCTAACATCATCATACAATGCCTTACCACTTCCATGTAAAACCAACCAATTTGTCCAGTCATTATTAACAGAAGATTGAGAACCATTGACAGAAGAGCTATCATTCGAAATTACCTTATCAAAGGATGCACCCGGTACCACCTTACGTCGCCTATGAGTTTTACGCAAAGCACGTAAAACTTGCTTACGATCTTCATCTGACAACCTCGCTATACGCTTCAAATTTTGTGCACAATGTCGAAGGTATCCACTCCCCTTCTTCCTTGTAACTCTATCAGAACCTGAAACAGATTTTTTGTTGCCGTTGGAAACCGTTTGCGAAGCATCTCCTAATACCGCATCCTTGTGCCTATTAGCCCATTTCAAACTCCACGGACCCGCCGTCACTATATGTACTCTTCCAGAAGGACAAGAAGAAGTCCGCTGCACTCTCTTCTTTTCACCACTACGAGATTGACGGGACTTAGAGGTGTCCCCGCCATCCACACCAATAATCACGTTTCCAGAAATCTGTTGGGTAGTTCCTTTAGCTTGCGTCGACTGCTTCAACATGGGAACCTCAGTTGAAACCAACGTGTCTTCATGTGAAACCACAGCTGGACCTGCCATTCCTTTTGGGTGTTCTTGGCATGCCGAAGCCTAAAGATCTTGAGCGTCAAGCTGCTCTTTCTTCCATTCCTCGGATAAATGATTCAACAGATTTTCAACATCCCCTATTGCATTTAACTCATCATGGTTACCTTCATGCCCCATTTCTTCTTCTTCGTTATTCACATCATCATCAGACAAACACGCGTCCTCCCCCAACGAGAACCCCCCTTCCTCAACAATTTTAAAGTCAAAAATAACACCGTCCACCATAACCTTTGCACTGGTATTTATTAAGTCCAAAGAAGAAGTTGATACAAGTACCCTTGCATAATCAAAACAAATTTTTTCCAGTGTTGAGTCGTCCACTTTCAACAACCGACCACAATCATAAACACATAATTTAAAAAAATCTGAATTCCATGTTTGTAACGGAACACCATAAATCCTCACCCAAGCTCCTCTTTCGCGAACAACCACATCTTTATTCCATTTTACGGGTTTGGAAAAAAATTATCAAAGAATTATGATGCCTCAAACAACATCATATTAACATCACTATCATCTTCTGTTCGCAATAAAACCTTGTCGGCTCCCAAAGGAATAATGTCCAATTTCTCAAATCCCGCATCAAAAATACGTAGTTGCAACACAGGAATAGCTTTCATATTAATGTTATCTCCGTTTCTTGCTATAAATTTCTTTAGGTATTTAGTTGTGTATTTTGCCATTCAAAAAAAAGAAGTTGTATTTGGTTGTGAAAAAAAAAATGAGAAGAGAGAAAGATACTAGAAAAGAGTGAGAGAATAGAGAAGAAGGTGACAATTAAAGTAGATTTGGTATAATAAAAGATGTGAGAGAGGTATGTTTATTTTTTAGAGGTCAAAAATACCTTTGAAATAAAAACTTAAAAAAATTAATATATAATTGTGTGATATAATTACTTTTTTATGTTAAAATAATAAAAAAAAATTACTCATTGAATTTTTTCTCTTCTCTTTAACCTAGTCGGCGCTACATTTTTCTCTCCTCTTCTATCTTATTCATCCACTCATATTGGTCCTAAATCACCGTTCTGAATTATTTTTTCTTCCTTTGTATTCGAATAAATAATTTTCATATATTTCTTTTTCCCTTCTCTTGTTTTTGTCGCCTTGGTGTGATAAATTGATTTGTTCGTTTACGTTATTTTAATTTCCTGTCTAATTATGTTGCTCATTCAGTTTAGATTATCTTCGATCTATTGCAGATTAGACCAATAACTTTGACGTCTTCAACATTATAGATCTGAAGCCACAAATACTCAAGACACCTTAATTTTGTCATATTTGTAGGTTTTGTCAACATTTGTAGGCGTTGTTACCATTGTATGCTATAAATCTAGTGTTATGAGTTTGTTCGCACAATTATTCTTTTTACCGTTAGCAGTTTTTATTTGTGTTGTTCTATATATCTATTATATTAATTTGAATAAATGAATATCTTTATTTTAATAAAAGAATAAATAAGCAAAATTACTAAAACAGTTTATTGGTTTATTGATTTAAATAAATCTAACCTATTCCCCCAACCTGACAAAGTTCTGCTAGTGTAAAATAATTACTATAAAAAAGATGATTGCTATTTTAAAAAGTGAGTATTTTATTTATTTGTTTACTTTATATATGTCATTTTCAATAAGGAAAAAAAACATAAAAGCAAAAACAAAATATATATATAGTGAAGCCATGATAATTGCAGATGGTGTGAAGAAGAAGAATTGTGATTATTTTTTATAAGGAGTTTCCCCTGCAGCTGGACCAGTATTCAGCTACAAGCTTGGAGAATGAAGAAGAATTGTCCTCCATCAGTTTTGAAGGTTCTTCATATTCAACCAGTTTTCCTACAATCACAATGTATATACATGAATCAATTTAACGATTTTTTATTGTCAAATTGTATCAACAAGCTAGGCTCTCCTTGAAGCAAGCAAAATTTCAAGCATATAAAAATATTATTTAGATTTAAATTAAATATATTTTTAGTCTATATATAGAATACAAAATTTATTACAACAATTTTGGCCCTATAAAAAATGTATAGGCTTTCAAACCTTAAATTGTACATTTTTAAGGCCTAAAAAAGTATATAAATTATAAACACTAAAATCAACATATTTCTAATTTTACTTTTAAAAAATCAACATATTTCTAATTTTTCTTTTAAAAAATATTTTAAATTTGATAAAAATCAAAAACATATATGTAACTAAATGTCTCTAGCACTCTAGTTTTTGCCCACTTTTCTCTATTTTTACTAACATTGTTTGAATGTGAGTTTATCATGATTATTACTTAGCACTTCCAATTTTTTGGTATTTAAAAATAAAGTTCACAATAGTAAAATAAAATAAAAATCATCCTTATTACTATTATTGTCCATAAAAGAAAGAACAAAAGTTTACCATAAGAAAGAACCATGACCATATCACTGTCAATAACAGTTGGAACTCTATGAGCTACAGTTATAACAGTGCATTCTGCAAATTCTTGTCTAATTATTTTTTGTAGAATAGCATCTGTGGCAGAATCAATAGAGGCAGTAGCTTCATCCAAAACTAGAATTTTATTTCTTTTCAGAAGGACTCTTCCAAGACAAAACAATTGTCTTTGGCCCATGCTCCAATTTTCCCCTTCATTACTCACTGTTGATATCAACCAAAATTTGCACATGATTTTCAGTATATGAACATAATTCAACCTTAGTCACTATGAATTAACACTAACTTATAAACTAAGTGAATATTAGCAAATGAATGAAACTATATAACCTGATGAGTCCAAAAGATGTGGTAGTCCAGATAAAACCTCCTTGAGTTGACACATCTCTAAAACCTATACACAAATGAAAACCATTAATTTATTAGGTTACTAGGACAATATGATAATTTAAGGACTAGATAAATTAATCTAAAAGGATTAATATGATCAAGCATTTTCAGTTATCAAACCTTCCATATCTCATCATCTGAGAATTGGTCTAATGGATCCAAGTTGGTTCTAACACTACCCTTGAAAAGAATTGGTTCTTGAGGGATGATGCTTAGCTTCATTCTTAAATCTTTAAGACCAATTGAGCATATGTTAAGTCCATCTATAAGAATTTCACCACTTGTAGGTTCCACCAAACGAAACAATGCACTTAAAAGTGTTGTTTTCCCACTCCCAGTTCTTCCAACAACTCCTACTCTAGTTCCTTCTTTGAAAGTACATGTGATTCCATTTAGTACTAATGGAGCATTTGGACGGTATCTAATCTGAAAAATAACAATATGTATTGGTTCATCAAACTCTCCAAAAGTAGTAAGAATAATAAATAGTCATTTTGATCCGTGAATGCAAATGCACGATCACTATAGTCCTTGAATATATCAAAATTATAAAAATATTTTGCGTGTATCTTTTGTAAGTAATATTTTGAATCAAAGTAACTAATAGAAGACACATTTGACCAAACTAACTAACAAAAGACACGTCTAAAGACAAAACTTGTCAATGAAAGACACATTCATATACGTTTTTGTAACTTTGATTGATTCAGGGACTATTGTGATAGTGCCTTACACATTCAAGAACCAAAATTGTTGTTTACTTCGGTAAGAATGAAGTTAACAAGCTATGGAATTGCTTACCATCAAATCATGGAACTCAATCCTTCCCTTAGAAGGCCATGAAGATGGTGGCCTTTTATCCTCCAATACTTTTGGAGGCTCTTGAGGTATCTGCATGAATTGCTTGATTCTTTCCACAGAGATTATGAAGTTTGATATGCTACAAGACCATGTAGTATAATACATTTGGGATCTTGTTAATGACAAAGCATAAGAGAGTGAAAGTCCCACAAGGCCTAAATGCAGCAGAAAAAACAAATAGTAAACATGTTAAGATTCTATAAAACCTGCCATAAATCCACATATTGGGAAAAATCCAAATCGCACGCCGAATAAAAAAACATGCCTAAATGAAATTTTAAAGATTAGGTAAACCTCATCTAACAAGTTGGTTCTGTGAGGTTAAATTAGTCTCGAAATTTAAGATAGTATCGAAGTTTATCTTAGTTCGTTAGTGAGCTACATGTATATTATCCATGCCCTAAGTCCAATAGTATGGGATGTGAGAGGGGTATTGAAAAAAAATCAAGTTCTATATTGACTAGGAATAAGTTCTAAACTTGATTAGGATCTATTTGGATTGACTTATTTCAGTTTATCTACTTGAAAAAAAGAACTCGTGAGACTATAAAAGCTTATGAAAACAAGTTATATATAACAAGCATATTTTTAAGATGTTTTCAACTTATTTCCAAAAGCAATATATGATAGCTTATGACTTAAAACACAAACGTTTAATGATAAACATTTATTCTATAAGTGTTTATTTAAGTTGTTTATCCAAATAGTTCACCCAAATGTAGAGTTTGGAACCAAAACCAAAGACCATAAATGGGCATAAAATGTAGAATAATATATCATGATTTTAGTGTTACCTGGAATAATTGATCCCATGGGAAGAAACACAAATAGACAAGCTGCTGTAAAAAGGATCAAATTTTGAAGTATATCCATTCTTGATTGTAACCACTCCAAAGCAGCATTGGTATGCAAGAATAGTGCAGCATCTGTGTCAACTAGATGTTGGAAGTTTTTGAAGAATCTGTCCATCATCTTGAAGGCTCTTACTGTGACCACTCCTGCTGATGTCTCAGTTGTATAACTCACAACTGGTGCTTTTGTTGTTCCATTAATTCTTACTAGCTCCCTTGCAGAGGCTTGATAGTATTTCTTTTAGACAAGAAAGAAGGAATAGATGAACTGTTAATTATTGTCACATAAACTGATATTATTTTATATATAACCATGTTATAGATACGAAGTATCCACCGCCGTTTAACAGTGGCTAATCTTCGTCTGGGAACCTGTTGGACAAAAATGGTGGATTATCACCTCCCAACTAAGTTTTCTCTATATGCAATAGTCATGATCGAACTCTTGACCACTTGTTTAAGAACATAAATTAGTTATGGTTAGTCCTTATAAAATCACGATCTTTTAGATTTACTCACTACATAATTTTAATTCAATTCAGGACTTATTTTGCTTTTATAGAGACTATGTTTTAAGTCTGACTAAAAGCTCTCATTATGTAAAAAGTTTTAAAATAGAGACCAAAATTAAATGAAATTTATGTAAAGCATTGTGATTTTATAAGAATGAAAAATATTGATGTTTCTCCATTCATGATCACTGATTCATTGTCCACTTCCTTCATTCAGTGATTTAATAATTATATCACTTAGACTAGAAATTGCACCAACCTTTATATAGTATCCTGTAACTGCAGCTAGAATGGAAACTATAAGAACTTGCCATGTGACTGAAGTCATGATCAAGATTCCTGTTATAAGAAGAACTGCACTTTGTGCTACATACACTGTTGCAAAAGGCAGATCAAAATCCAAAGTATTGAAATCTGACGACGCCTGTAATTATACCATAAAATTTGAAATTTTAGTGTTTGAAATTCATATACAATTTGAGTTCCCTAGTCTAATCTAGCAGACATATATGAACAATACAACTTACTCTAGTCAAAATTCTTCCAACAGGTGTTGAATCAAAGAATGACATGGGAGCATTGAAAATGGAAGAAGTGAAACCTGAGAAAAATTCTTTAGAAGCCTTTAGTCCAAGATGGGCTACCAATACAGACCTCAAGTAAGCAAAAATAGCACTAAGAATTGACATTGCAGTGTAAACTCCAACCATCCAGCCTTTAGTGATGCTTGGAAATTCACTTGATAAAGCAATCCAATAAGATGCACCGGCTGAAAAAGCAGCAAAACCTAACAATGCTATTAAACTTAAAAACTGAAGAAGCATTCCCTTAGAGATTCTAATGTAATCCAAGTACAGTTCCCATCCAGAACTTCCTATTTCTATATGTTCTTCTTGAGTAAGTTGTTGCCCTCCAATACTTGTCTCGCATATTTCGTCATTGTTGTTTTTCTTAGTAGCAGGATCACTAACTCTTTCTATTTCTTGACGTTTTCCTTTGTTTTGACTACTTGTAGTACCTATTACAGATATTGCATCTCTATGAGCATTCATAAGTTGTTCGAAGGTTGTTCCAGATGTCGACAATTCATCATGGCTTCCTGCTTGAGTAATAACTCCACCCTCCATAACCTATAAAAAGCAAAGTTATATGTTTTCTTATTTATTTAAATAAATAAAATATGCTATTTACCAACATATTCAGAAAAAGTATATTACCAGAATTTTATCAACTTCTGTCAGAAACTCTACTTGATGTGTCACTAGGATGACTGTTTTCTCTTTGAGAGCATTCATGACACAATCCTGAAATCCAAATTTAAAGTTAAAATCATATAGAATGCAGCAAAAAAAAATGATTGTGCATTTTATATAAACATAAAGTCTTTCAAGTTATTGTTCTTACATGAAATAGAATTGCAGCAGTATGTGCATCTACTGCACTAAAAGGGTCATCAAGAAGATATACATCAGCATCATTGTAGACTGCTCTAGCTAGTTGAATTCTTTGCTTCTGCCCTCCACTCAAGTTAAGTCCTCTCTGCCCTATTTCTGTAAGATCACCATGGCTAAAACCATCTATATCCTTGTCCAAAGCACATGCTTTTATTGCATTCTCATATCTGTTCCTTTCCATTGATTTTCCAAAGAGTATGTTATCACGAATTGTTCCGCTTTGTATCCATGATGTTTGAGAAACATAGGCTACCTCACCATGCAAATTAAGCTGCATTCAGCCACATTATAATTAAGATAACAACATTGTTGATACATAGAATTAATCAAATAAAATTACTGCATCAAGACATTATTCTCTCTCGTTCGTTTTTAGTTGTCGTTTTAAGTTTATTTACATGTATCAACAAATAAATGTAACACAACTTTTATACAAAATCGACGGTTAAAAAGGAATGGAGAGAGTGATTTTTTTGGTTCATACTCACAGTTCCACAAACTTTAGGCATTTCTCCAAGGATAGCATGAAGCAAAGAAGACTTGCCAGCCCCAACTGGTCCACAAACTGCAACTTTTTCACCATGTTTGATGCCAAGATTAATTTGTCTCAAAGTAGGTGTAACTGATCCCTCATCCCAACTGAAATCAGCTTCCTCTATCTCAATGCATTTACCTGATTTTGAAACATAAATGCTCTTCTTTTGGTAGGAAGTATTTATCTCATCATCAAACAGAAAACTATTAAGCCTATCAAATGAGACTTTAACTTGAATAATAACAGAAACAGCCTCAGGTATAAACCTCACAGGTTCTGCCACACTTCTCAATATAGCAAGAACAGTGAAGATAGTTGCAGCATTTAATGGAGCAGTACCAAAGAGAGAGCATGCTATTAAAACAACAGCACCAATAATTGGTGGAGAAACATATAGAAAAGATCCTAAAGCCTTGGTGAACTGTGTCTGTGCCAACCATTTGAACTCGACATCGTGAATCGACTCTATCATGTTCATAAACTTATCCTCCCAACCTTGTAGTTTAATAACTTTGATATTGTTAAGAATCTCTGAAGTTAACCTGAGTCTTTGATCCTGTGAAATCAACACTTGTGACTTGCAACTTTTTATCTTCTTTGCATATGGAACATTGAAAAAGACTCCAAATATGACAAGAAGAATCAAACCAGGAATTGCACTAAGACCAACAATCCAAAAAAGTACACAAATGGATAACAAAAGTTGCAACACAAAACTCCATCCTGAATGAAACCAGTACAAAAACTCTCCCATTCTGTATGCATCAACAGCTATGAAATTCACGATTTCACCATTTGAGTGTCTTTTCCTTCCGAAACTCGAAAGGTTCAATAGCTTTTCATACACTGCAACCATTAAAGATGATCTCATTCTCATTCCTGCCCTCCTTGATTCAAAGTACCATTGCCTTTCAGTTACTGACTCAACTAATTTGACTAACACAAGGTACCCTAATAAAGTAAGACCTTCATAAAAATACTCTTCTTCGTCGCATTCGCAGCTCGCGTGGTTTACAAAAGCATATACGAATAAAGGAGAAACAGCTGCACAGATAGTCCTAACTAATGTACATATTGCTATATAAATATTCTCTTTCAAAAAAGCTCTTGACATTGCCAAAATAAGAAAATTCTTTGGAATGTTTGTGCTACTTCTCCTTAACAAGGAATCCCTTGTGCTAACAAACTTTTGGTAACAATTGTTAGCTTTGTCTTCATTAGGCAAAGAAGGAATGTCTGTAAGAACTAATGATTTTGTATAACCTAAAGAGAGTAAAGGATGAAGCCAAGAAAATGTTAATTTGTTTAAGAAATTGGAATGGCTTAATCCTGGTTGCTGTTGGACTATTGGTTCCTTTTCAGTTTCACATAACAATGGTTCTTGAAACATTGTGCTCTTTTGTGAATGTTTTGAAGTGAAGTAACTATAGTTTCTGAAAGCACAATAAAGAAGAAGGAAACTTACAAGCCAAGGAATCAAATCAAACACAGGAATACTATGAACTGTCATAAGAACTTGAATGTTCAATATGGAAAGTAATGCACAAAAACAGATCCACCAAACAGAATTTAGACACAAGATCCATTTACTCTTTTGAATAAGTAATGAGATAGCAAAAGAGCTCCAAATTAGTCCTTTAATTACCCAACTTAGGTTATCTATTTTTCCATCTTGATCGATGAAATTGTACAAAACAGTGGCTAGGTACATGATGCAAGTAAGAAAACAACAGATTGATGCAACCACCATAACGCGATCCTTTCGATTGTTGTCGGGTGAATGTTGTTTTCTAATCAAACTAATCAGCATAAATAGGTAGAAAACACAGAAGAAGATAATGTTCACTCCATCTATTATGCTTCTTTGAACATAAAAAGAAGACAAATTTATTTCTCCTCCACAAATCCATGAAAGTGCACCTGTATCGAAATCACAAATTTTCATGAAATATATTGATTTAAAAACAACTTTTAGGAAAGAAAATTATAGTTACTTCTGATAGAACAGAAGCCCGTTAAGAAGAGTAAAGAAATAATAAACGCAAACAATAAACACACAATGTTTGGTAACGAAGTTCGGCCAATTTTGCCTACTTCTCTGACTACAAAGCAGCTGTAGTTCCTTTGTATTATCGGTGAAAAATTAGAGTTATAGTGTACAGCTTATATTTAATAGTAAGCCATACTCAACAATAACTATAGGCCATACTCAACAACTTCAAAATCAATAACTACGAGCCATACTCAACAACTTCAAATATATGTTTATATAAATTGATTCAGGATGAATGGTAAAAAAAAAAAAAAAAGTCAACCTGAAAGCTATATTAGCAAGAAATCCTTCATTTGTTGCATTATATTGTTGTGACATTTTTTTTCATGCCATAAAAATCAAATAGGATCAAGTATCATGCTCATGCATAAGATAAATGTTATAATCTATCTAGTATATTATAAAATAAACTAGAGGAGAAAAGGAAACAAGTATACCTTGTGAGCTCCAAGAGTATGCCATTGCTTGAAAATAAGCTGCAATGATTCATTTTTGATGTAGAGAAGGCTATTAATGTAATGTAAGCATGGGCCCTGTGGACCATTAACAGCTTTGATGATATATGAAAAGGGGGTCTTTATGTCTTATACAAATGATGATGATGATTGTTGTATATTGGCTTTAAATTGGATTTGCAGGAAACCTAAAATCGTGTCACGATTTCTGGCACCGTGACACGATTGGATAGGCAGTGAGCAGGGTAGTTTTGA
>Ga0315915_1006362_pt1 | contig 14440 bp, 9 predicted proteins | sample MpolbnodulesMG_FD_207738 | JGI IMG/M metagenome (GOLD analysis project Ga0315915, IMG submission 207738) | Medicago polymorpha root nodule microbial communities from Los Angeles, California, United States - branched nodules | ecosystem: Host-associated > Plants > Roots > Nodule | place: USA... | reverse complement strand
ATTTTTTTTTTTTTTTATAGATGACTCATGAGCAAATGTTAAATTTATATTCCCACACAATTTGAAATGCCATTTATGCAGCCTTCCAGTTATATAAAAAAATAAAGTTATCTGATCAATGTCACCCTTTTCAGATCGCAAGCCACCTGGTGTGGGACGTGGTAGGGGTAGAGGTAGGGAGGATGCTGCCGGTGCTGGTGGACGCCAAACAAAAGGCACTGGGCGTGGTTTTGATGATGGTGGTGCTAGAGGAGCCGGAGGCCGAGGCAGGGCTAGCCAAGGTGGAAAGCCTGGAGGAAGCAGAGGTAAATCATAAATGCACTCATCGTATGTTTTACCACCTCTATGTGTGTTTTCTTCAATCTTTTTGTTATTATGATACAAAAGACTAAGTATTAACCTTTAGTTGTTGTGCTAGATTTATAATTCTAATCAAATAAAGAAGCAAATTACAAAATATATATAAAAAATACAGAAGCTAATTGTAAGTAAGAAATAATTTAAGATACTTTGAGAATTTAGATATTATAAGATATTTATCGTATACTCTAATACCTCAAATTAATTCACTATGTCAGAGTTCAAAGAGTTTCCTGGAATGATCTTTTATTTTCATCTAGACCAGATTTGCTCTTGATAAACTAGAAAGTTATTCCGCATAAAAGGTTATTATTGTTGAAAGAACGCCTTACCAATTATGTAATTTGACGGTTCTGATGTTAAATTTTTTTGTTCGAAAAATGCATAAAAGTTACATAGGGTATTTTAATTTTTAAAATGATAGCATGGAGTTGAAGAATGTATAGTAATCAAATACCTTTTCTTCTTTTTGTAGGTGCTGGGCGAGGTAGAGGTTGATCCAAGCAAATGATATGAAGTGTGAACTACTTCCAATGGGCCAGTTTGCTGCTTTGCTCTACTTTTAGAGGCATTTGTGCTTGTCTTTATGCGTACCAGCAGCAGACTTCACTGCCCGTGTTTCATACGTTTCCTTGGATTTTAGCTTTGAAGTATTTTTCTTCTATTTATCTATGGTCTCAAAAATGTTGGTGCTCTTATATATTATTTGAGGAAGGATTCTGTCATTGCATCAATTTCTAATACCTTCCAATGATAAACAGTTTCTTTTCTTTTTCTTTCCCTGCAGTAAGAAGAGCACCCAACCTTGGTATATTTGGGATGCTCCTTTAACAATAGTAGATGAAACGTTTGGGGGGTCTTAACTTGAATTCATGTTCTAGTAATTTAGACGTTTGCTAGAAATTATCTGTTTTTTTTCTTTTCTTCATGAGGTTGAATGTTGATTTAAAACGTTTGGAGCAATCATGAATTTGATAGAAGTTGCAAGCAGTTAGCTGTGTATGAAATTTAAATATCTTATGTGCAATGTTTAGAATTTTATAACAATTCCAATTTTTAAATTACAAACTATTAAAAAAATTATCTTAGAAGGTATCCAACTATGGAGATCATTTATCTCCTTTATAACACTTTCTTGTTTTTTTTTTTTTTGAAGTATAACACTTTCTTGTTGAGTTTATTAGAAAATAAGATAATATGACTTTCAAGCTTTAACAAATGTCCCCTACCTACTCCTAACCTTGTTTCTAGAAATCATTTTTTTTCTTCTTCTAGGTATTGGGCATCAACCAACTTTTTGGGAAGAATGATTTTGTGAGAGTCGCTTCAATACTTCGATTGGTTGCCTTTTATGGCCTTTAATTTTTTTTTTCTCAGCTATTTTTATATTTTTTCTTTTTCAGCTCAAGATGAATTCTTTTCTTTTCTATGCTCGATTGCTCTATTCATTCTCTAAAAGATACCCATAGTTGATCAGTTTCATACAAAGAATCGAGACCAAAAAATATTTTCATTTTATGGCACAAACGGGGCAACTAGTTATTCATCAAAACATGCTTCATAAATAGAAATTAGTTTCAAAAAGGTTACAAGTCAAGTTATAGAGAACAATAGTCATTGAGTTATGGTGAGTTGTTTTGGGGTGGTAGTGTTTTGGCTATCTTTCTTCAACTCGTAATTTCTTACCTCGATTTCAAAAACCTACAAAACAGATTTCTTACCTTCCTCAAAGTTTAGATTGATTCTTTTACTTAATATGAAACTATATGTAATCATTAATATTGTAACAAAAATAAAATGAAAGAGAAAGTATGGAAACCTCCCACCTTTTCAAAAATGGAAACCTGCCATCGAGCATTGTGGTTATTGGTTGTTGCCGCCACCAACATCTCGCTAATTCTATATGTTGCAACCGTCATCTACATTTGTAGTTTATGACTACCATAATCGACTCTTGACATTGTTTACTCTCCTGTCGATGTCGCCATTGTCGCCTCTTGTCATTGTTGCCTATTGTTGTTGTTGTTTCCTATCGTCACCGTTATCTCCGTTGTTGTCTCTCGTCGTTTTTACATTTGTTGTCTTTGTCTTCACCATCATGGTTCTCGTTTTAGAACAACCATCACAAAGCCACGACCACCTCTGCCTATAACCCCTGTGTATCAACACTTAACCACTAGCCTGAGGATGAGGTGTAAAAGACCGACAGAACCAGTCACTGCCCAACAAAGTTATAGGTATCAAAACCAGTCACTGCGTAAAGGAGGAAGTGAGTTCAGGAGTGGGTCAAAAGGGTGGCATGCAAGAGAACAGTTACGATTAGATCAAACTAGAATTTAATAGTGGTTAGGTCATTCGTGTGATTTGCATGAGGGTTGGGTCATGGCGTCATGCACATTAGCATTTTCCTAATTATTTATAAGTTATCTTTTTTTGAGGAAATTATTTATAAATAATTTCTCTTCTTTACAAGAAGACTATCGTGGTCTTTTTAAAGGTATAAGACTTTCATGTTTAGCTTATTAGAAAAAACATGACCAAAGGACCCGCTCTTTATAATAGAATAAACAAATTTGTTTTGATACAATTGAATAAATGAATTTAATTACTTAACCAACTACGATAAAATATGGACAATTCCATTATAATAGGAACAATATAAGTTAAATTTTTATTTGATTATTATATATTCTAAAAAAATTATAACCAAATACGATAAAATAAACATAATGTTAAGCAACAATAAAGCGGAAAGACAAACACGATAGTGTCACCTTGACGCTACTGATACATAATGAATCAAATGATATGTATTTCTTTTTTAAAATATAAAAGGGGCTTATGCAAAACGCCCCAATACAAATATTACACGCAATAAACATAAAAGTAAAAATTTTAACCCAAAAACCATCACATCGTAACCCAAGTTTAATAAAAAAAACTAACTAAATGACCCAAAAAAAAAAAAACCTTTGGCATCAAACTGTTTAGTTAAGCAGCATAGGAGATAGGACTACTAGTATTAGTAGGGGTGATGGCGATTTTTCTTGCAAGTTCTTTCTGGTTTCATAACCAATGAACTTGAAATCCAAGATTGGTTTTTTTGAGGGGAATCATCATCAGACAGCCAACAACATAGCCTACCATCTTCCCCGCCTGTCCATCCAAAAATGCCTGAACTATGGACTCTGGACATAGGTAGAACACTTCTAACAACATCAGTATGGCCACCTTCGAGAATTGCTTCTGCACCTCCAATTGTTGTCGTTTCACTGTAATTTACAGGAAAGAAACCCAAAGTACCCGCATTTGTGCCACCGATCAACCATAATTTTTCAGCTTCTCTTGAGTAGTGGCAATCAACGAAGTAGTCAACCTGCAATATAAAGTAAAGATCAGTTTGTTGACTAAGGCTTGTAGTGACAAAATATTTGCCCAATAGAGCAGTATACAAGCTTTTGCTCCACAAGGTAATTGCAATCAGATAAGGAAGATCATCTACCCAGCTTGTTCAACCAATGCCATGTATTTATGGCTGAATAAGTAGCCAAATTGATCCTCAAAATTGCAAGTGTCGATCAAAATAGTCTCCAAATTTAGCAAATTGACAAATACATCACTTAAATTGTAACACATCAGTTAAAATAATCCATCTGTTAACACTGATGTTGGAACCTATGATGTGGCACATTAAATGAACATGTAACCCCCTACGTGGATCTTACATCAACGCCATATCACCAGGAACTGGATTGTATAAGGTTTATGAGGTAAAATTTAAATAAAGTCTTCGGATCTCAAGAGTGGCAGCTCTGAAATGGGCATGAAATGCAAAATTTAACGTGTCACATAAGTTTTTGATGATGTGACATTGAAGTGAGATTCAAGTGGAAGACCACATGTTCAGTTAATGTGTCAAGACATAGCCTCTAACAATGGAAGTCAACAAAAAAAACAATAGAAGTCAACAAAGTGACTATTTTCGGTACCGCGTTATTATCTCAGGATGTATTTCCCAATTCATAAAATTCAGAGCATATTCACTCATTTATGACCACATTATGAATTTAAAGAGAATACATAGTTTATAAATACAAGCTCTAGCCTCTCCTGGAATTTTCGTCAAAGCTTGGTTGTCAATCCAACTCCACGCACTTCAATATGAAGTAGTATATGTAATTTAGCATGGCTCAAAAGCACACAAAGCAAAGGCTCTCCTGGAAGGAAAGCTCCAAAAGGACCAGATTTAAAGAGAGCTAAAATTCTTACAGCCCCCCTACATTCTTTCTTCCGTTCTGTCTCATGACAAGCAAATGATATATCATCTGCATAAGATGCCTACGCATCACATTACATTTTTATATTTGAGGCAAAAACTTTAATTTTCGAAGAAAGCATTGGCGCAACAAGTAGAAGCAATGATTTCAAGTTGTGGAATTAGCTTAAGTAAGGCCGATTACAATAGAACTACAATGGATCGGTTCCTTCTTTGAACTCTGTAGTGGAGGTTGGCCTTTTATAGAAACTATATTTTTCATGTACGAAGTATAACACCTTTCAGGTTCAAACAAATAAGCATATTCCATCAAATAGGAAGGAAAGAACTCACATGATCCAAATTCCAACTTTCAGAAGCTAAAGTACGTGTGTCTGAGAAGTTTACTTCATTTCTACCTTCTTTCCAGTCCCAGATGCTACACAAAAGAGTCGAACGAATCAATGAAATATAAGAATCAGGCATAGCAAAAAGAGAGGAAGAGTAAATCTTCACATGCAAATCCATATAACCCACATTAAGAGCATAAAAGTGTCTCGTATGCATCAATTTACCATTCATTAGCTATGATGCACTGACACAGGACACGACACTGACACATGCATGTTGACACCAGTAAAAATTTGAAAAAATGAATGAATTAAACGTAATCACATGTGTCAGTGTCGTGTCAGTGACCGGCACTGACACGTGTCGAACACTGGACACGCCTTCCATTAGAAGTGTCGGTGCTACATAGTTCATTAGCAACTATGAATTGATGACATTGAATTCAGGACAAAGCACAACACCAATAATATGTCATTTCAAATGAATAAACTATATCTAACCGTTAAGGAAATAAAAACCAGTAATGGAGATAAATTGTACCCGAGAGTTTCAATATGAGTTAAACACCAAAGCTTCTGATAACTCTCTCCAAAAAAACCCACCTTTCCAATTGATGTTCCCACATTAATCACCTACATTTTGTAAGCAAAAATTTACTAATTTAGTATGAGCAACTTTCTTCAGTTCAAATATGCAAAGGACTCGAGAAACCTATTTTTTTTTTCAAATGTGAAGCTTGAGCTCTGCATATGCAAGCATCAATAGTGTAAATAGGGTTATTAATTTGCATGTTGTGGAAGCAAACTATACAATCCTATTCTATTGATTACTTATCTGAGTTAAATATATTTGGCCATTTATAAAGGTTGTAAATTGCAAGAATTGTCAACTGAAGGAAATTTAATTTGAGTCTCAGACATACTGACTCTAGATGATCATCGTCGTTAATATCTCCAGTGGTATCAAATATGCAGATCAATCCATCAACTGAAGCAGAAATGAGCTTGCCTTGTTCATCAGGGATAAAATGAACCTAGAATCACACATTTTCAACAAATCAGACATGAATTCACACATTACATTCAACATATGATATATATGCTCCAGCTTGAGGGGGAGTTATTTTATTTATTTATTAGCATTGATATAGTTTCCTTACTTTCTATCTTTCATTTTTTGAGGGATTCTCTCTTGTATATAAATTTGCACAATCTCATTGTGAAATATAAGTTGATCACTCCATATCATTCTACTCGTACAAGGCCGAAGTTAAAAAGAAAATTCTAATAAATGAATTATTCCTTACTAATCCTGCATAAATAAGCAGTTTGCATGGAATTGCTCAAGTAATGCCTAAAGCCATGTTGAGCTAATGAAAATGGCTACAGACAGAACCGGAAAAAGCCAGTCACTCCAAGTCTCCAACTAACAATATCGGGCACAGAATATGAGGAATTAAATATTTTGTTTTATAAATCTACAAGGAATAAGGAATATCCTCCATTATTTTTCTGCAATAAGATTTCCACTATTGTTAGGAACCCAAGAATTGAATTCCAAAGAAATAACAATTTTATCAAGAAATATGATAGAATGGTTTCCCCTTCACAATAGAGAATACTCTGTTCAAAATTACAACATTCAAAGAATACTCTCTAACATTTGTGTTGTCCTATTTATACACATATTTCTCTAACAACGTAAAACTACTTAAACTACTCTAGTATCCATTTATTCTATAGTCCTAACAACTGTTTCCTCTTACAGAAATATCCCAAGCCCATTTGTTGGCAATGTTGACTATCCTACAGTATTATATTAAATCCTGCATTCTTATGTCAGTTTTTTTAGGAGGGCATCACCAAGCCAAACATCTTTTCACCAAAGTGTTACAACTCCCATCAGATCAAGTTTTAGATTAAGATGTAATTGAAAAACTTCGAACAGAACAAACCTGAGTGACATCATCCACATGAGAATCTTCTAGGCATGCAATTTGCTTGTTATTTCTCCAATCCCACAAGAGTACCTGAGGTAATTAAACAACACAGTATAAATTCCATACCAGTCTAAATCATTTCACACAGTATCTATCTATCTATCACCAAGGTAACAGAAACCAAAAGCAAACCTGTGAATCACAACCCGCAGCAACTAAATTTCCACTAGGTCCTCCAATAGAAAAGCTGAAGATTTCTTGAGATGGACCAGCATTGATAATAGAAACCTGCAGTTTTGACATTCAATTCAACACTCATGCAGCAAAGAGACAATGGGTCTATTTGCATTTGCATTGACTAATTTGAGCTTATCCACTGGCATAGACGGTTGCGAGACTATTTAGAAGAGCTTATGACAAAATATTTGATTCAGCTTATTTCCATAAGCACTCAAGGATAGCTTGTGAAAACGGCTTATGTGAAAACAATTTAACTTTATTTCATCATTTTTTATAGAAATACGCCCTCATATGATTAGTGTTTGTGCTATAAACGCTTAATTAAGTTGTTTACCTATAAGGCACCAATAATTATGGAGAGAAAAATCAAATAATAACAAAAAAAAATCAACCTGGTGAAATGTTCTTGTGTCCCAAGTCCTGATAGTACCATCCGAAGAACAAGAGCTTAGAATATTGGGATTAGAATGACCCGAAAACAAAATCTGATTGATAGTTGCAGTGTGACCCTTGCACTCTCCATAATATTGACCCACCACTGGTGAATACAGTTTCACTGCATTCGTTGAAAGTGAAACCGCCATTGTACTCCAATCATCCCTTCCATTCACAAAAAATCCCAAAAATTAAAACTCCCAAATCATGGGCACAAATAAAAAAGTGAAATTTTTCAATTATTGATCAGGTTTGAGTATAATTGAAAAGCTTGAGAAGAAAGTGAAAAGGACGTACTTTGGGATGATTTGGAAAACATAGTCGTCGCCGAAATTAGTTTGGATAGAGTTTTTAAGACCGAAGCGTTTAACGTTGTTGGGTATGGGAAAAGGTTGTTGTTCCTCGACATCCATGGCTGCAATTGCTTCCATCTATTGTTTGTGACTGTTTCTATCAAGGTGCAATTGCGGAGGAAGAGAAGGGTTTTAGGGCTCTGATCAGCTAAGACGAGGTCCAGTTAAGCAAAGCTCAATAACCTCACTTTTTTCTTCTTCATTATTCCATTCCCATATTATAACTAAAAAAAAATCATATTTATTAAGAAAATTAAAACATAATAGTTTGTAAATTGGTTTTTTGTGTTATCTTTAAAATAAATTTTATAGGAAGATGTAAAAACAATTTTCATTTATAATTGATTATAAAAAAAATGAAAAAGAGAACAAATTGAATGCATTTTGCATTTATTTTTCTTTGAAAAAGATAGTTTTTAAAAAAACATTATAATTTAGGACAGGAAGAGTATTATCCTTTCTTATTAAATTAAATTATATATTAATATGAGGAGGGATATATTCACTCCAAGAGTAAGTATGTACACTTACTCCAAATCTTTTAAATCTAACGGCTTTTAATTGACACTCATGTGATCCCGCTTTTGGATTTCCTTCCCCAACATATTCTCAAATATCCCTCTTTAATTGCCACTCTTTAATTTCCAAAAAACTTCAACGACAAAATCTACTCTCGTGACTGTCACTGTCCATGAGCTCTAATCCATGAGTTTTTCCCCCAATTTCTTCTCTTTCAATAACGTGGAATTAGTTGGAAAAAAAGGACGTGGATTTAGTGCTTGGGATAGGAAATGAAATCAATAATTTGAATGTGATGTGATCCTTGCGATATAACATTAGAGAAAGATCTGGAAAATAAAAAGATGAAATAATCTTCTAAAAAAAAGAGTTTTAATAAATAGAGAAGAAAGCATCATGAAGAAACAATAATAATTTCAGAATTATAAAGTTGTGATTGGGAGATGTTTGAGAAATTGGAGAGTTAGGTCAGCCAATATCTAATGTTTTCAAGCAATTTTGTAAATTCCAGATGTTACTGAGCAATCAAGGATTAGAAAATAGAAATTACATAGCCTCGATTTACAATCAAAGAGAAGACGGCAGCCATGGAGAGATGTTGTTGAACGCTTTTTGAATTGATTTAGCCTACGATATAGCTCATATTAGTGTAATTAATTTTATTTTGGGCCATTAGATTAAAACAATATTAATGGTGGAGATTTGTAGTAACTTTTTTAAGTTCCTCTTGGAGTCAATATATCCCCCTCTATTAATATTGTTATATTATTATTGTTCTTTTTATAATAAAAATAAAATTCATGTATAAGTTGCAGAGTTTTGGAATTGGACACCATATCATCCTTTTTATTTTAAGAAAGACACCATGTTATCCTATTGTTAATATTTTTTGTATATTAGTACTTTGTTGGAAAAAAAAAATGCAGAACTCAATAAGTACTTTCTTGTAAAAAAAGTCCGCAATAAATTCCTTACACATTAATAAGTCTCTTAGCCGGAGGCTATTTTTTATGTTTATATTTTTGCGAGACTAACGGGCTTAGAGTTATAATTCCAACGGGGGACTAAACGTTTATTTAGTTGCACCAAGTTGCGTAACATTTTTTCAATACACTAAAATAAGGTTTTATTCCAAATTATTCCCTCATAATAATTGTCTCTTTAACATTTTTTATTTTTCTTAAAATAATTGTCATTTTATAATAATCAATGCAACTATGGTTGAAAGTGAGAGCTTCTTATTACTACGTGCAACCCAAATTATTGTTTAAATTTTGATAAATGTGTAGTGTAGACTGTAGAGCGGCACAATTTTATCCATTACAGCAAGTTAGCAACAAGCACTTCAACGTTCAAACACTTCTACGATCCTTTAATGATTCAAGTATTTTGACCACTATGATTAAATCATGTGGAAATTCTGTCACAATATTTAGGAAAATCTCAAATTTGATGTGCGAAACAAGATCAAGCGAATATTATACCAACGTTCTTTTCCATCGAGACAACCCTGGTTAGAAACAAATCACCGCCATTCATGCATTAAATAAATCTCAATTATACAATATCCTACTGTTAAGTCAACACAGCAAAGAGGACACAAACGTCTCCCACTTAAACTACCACTGAATGGCACAAAGGAGGAAAAATTCACTCAACAGTCTTTATAAGCATCTTCAAATCTTGCACTGCAAGGTTATTATGTGCTTGGGGTAGCTTCTACTTTACTCTCTGTAGCTGCCTCACCAGCGCTCTTGCCAGCAGCATCTTGCTCTCCAGGCTTTGACACTTCTTGATCTATAATTGGGAGACACAGTTACACAGGTTAGCGCAAAAAATTACAATGGCCCAGAAATTTAGCAAGTATTTTGATGATGTTTTACAACTGCAACATGTCTTTATATTGCTCACATTCATTATGAGCATCTAGTTCAAAAAAGGGGTTATAAGCACAGAAAAGTCATATGCCCAATAGCCATGTCAAGCAACTAAGAAAAAGGAAATTAAAGGGGGTGAAAATTGCAAAGAATTGATGCTAAACTACATGACTTCTAAATAAATCCTCTTTTCTTTAACTCCCTTACCCAAGGAGAATGCCCTCAGATTGAAATTAATAATCTCATAATATTGCGTATAAAATATGAATTTAATCTCTAGTCTTTAGAAATATATAAATGTATATATATTAAGTTTTTTATATTTGTGAAGAAACTCAAGAAAGTACACATGATACAAGCTGTAGAGCTACTTATTCAACTCCAACTTAGTTCCAGTTCCGCAACTCAAGAGCTAACATCCTTAACCCTCAAGTTAACAACCAACTTTAAGATAACCAATATTTAATATATCCTAAAGCTACATTGTCATAAGTTCATATTTCTTTAAACAGTAAGCTGCCTGCTTCTACATACAAGCATATTATATTAACTTATATTAACATAACAAACCACAAAAAATCTAAGTATTATGTATACTATATAGTAACCAAGTATCATGTGCATGGAACAGAGCAAGAGATCAACAAAAATGAAAATGTGCATGCATACCTTCATCGTCGCTCTCGTCAAACAAACCATCAGCGCATCCTCCTCTTCTCGGCTTCATTCCATTCTTTCTCTAACTGCCAGCCGGACTTGTAATCGGTTCAGTCGTGCAAAAACTTGCATGAATCGCCGTAGCCACAATATCCGGTCTCCTTGAAGTCTATGCATACGTCGGGTTGATAATCGATTCTTGATGAAACTCTAATATGAGTTGAAGGTCGGAGAGGACCATGTGACCCATGGATGGAACTCGTATCTCTTGAAAAAAGAGTCTCAGTGTCCAAAGTTGCTGTTGCTTTGCTATCATGTTGAACTTGAATCTCTTTTGAAGACTCAAAATGAAAGTTAAGTTTCTTGGATGCTTCATTCGGTTTAGCGGTGGAAAAGAGTAACCTATTGTCAGGTTTCATGTTACTCTGTGGGGAGGAATATGCCTGAGACTCCTCATTGTTTGAGTCCTCCTCAAATTCTTCTTATTCATGTTGACAACCTTGTTAAAGAAACCAGACACTGAAGATCAACAAACACGTAGTAAGTAAGCAAATTAACAGTACAAAAATAAAATAAAATGCAGAGGAACATAATATAAAAGAAGACAAGTACCAAGTACCTAGTTCAGTTTGGTGATTTGCAGCAGAAGCAGGTTCGGCCTCAGAATCTTCCATACTAATAAGCTAAGCTAAGCTGCGATGATTAAAAAACCCAAATCAAATTGAGATGACTAAAAGTGTGGACTATAGACACGATTGTGTTGCTGTGAGAAGTGAGCTTATCAAAAGAGGCCTCTATGAAACTATTGATGACATGTGAAGTTTGGGATTAGGTTAACCCTCATGATTAAAAGTTTCAATCATGTTAAGCAAGCAGAAATCAATTCAATTCAGAATATCAATAAACCTAACCTGCTGGCTGGGTACTGTTAAGGATAACAGCGATGCGTTGTGAAGGAAATTGAAATTGGGGAATCGGAGCGCAACCCTCAAGCATATGCGTTGTAACGATACGATTGAAATTAGGGATTCTCAAAACCAACTATGTTGTATTTGTATTGGAGCTAGAATTCTGCTCTTTACCCAAACGGTTTTGCTCATTCCCAAAGTAAATGTTCAACATACCCCTGCACATGTTAACTCGTGCTAGTGTTAAATTTACGTGACTTAACTCTTGCAAATCACGCTGGTTTTCTTTCTCACTTTCACACCACTATTGCAAAGGCTGCTTCTTCCTTCATCTCCTCCATTTTCCTTCTTTGCTTTGCTTTCTTTTACAAGGCAACGTGTCATCACCATGTCTTGCCTGATTGTGAAGGAGTATTTTAGCATCTTACATGTACGGGGTTGAGTCATTTGAATGTTTTTTTCAATATTTTTTTATTTTCATCTTTCATTTTTCTCTGTTTGCTGCACCATCTCCCTCTATTATCTTGTTCTTGGTCTGGGAAAGAAAAATATCACTACTTTTTCATCTTTCACAAAACAAGTTCTTCTAATTTGTATGCAAAGAAGTAATTAACTATGCACAAACAGAGACGACATTGTTTCACAAGACAAATATTGAACACAAATCTTTGAAGACTCCTGCTATATTTTAAGGACTCTAATTGAATAGAAATCATAGCATCTCACACATTAATTCAAAAAATTATCCACAAAATAAGGAGAGAGAGAGAGAAAGTAACAACAACAATGGTGTTTTTTCTTCTTCCCCTTTTGTTTGATTAATTAAGAGAGAGAGGTAATGACGTGAAAAAAAGAGAGTAGTAGGTTTTTATTGAATTTGGAACAGTGAAAAAGAAAACGCGGCGACATAAAGATTATCACTAGCATGAGTTAACTCACGCAATATGGACATTTATTTTGGGAATGAGCAAAACCGTTTGGGTAAAGAGCAGTATTCTTGTAGCTAGCTAGCTAGTTGGTTGTGGCCCGATTAGCAAGCTCACTTTTTTATTTAATAATAATTCATTTCATCTATTCTATTTTCAATTTATGAAATTTAATGTCTACCAAAAATACAATCTTTCTCCCTTCTTAATATTTTGACACTTCAACAAATTTGTTTCAACCTCCCCCTATTTTTTCTCTCTTAAAACAAACTCACTCGATAAAACACACTAACTTAATCTTTTTGGAACTTTTTCAGACAAAACATACAATTCCCCCATAAAAAAAATAGTAATCTAATTCAACACCATAAAATCACTTATTTGAAACTTGAATCATAACCTAATTTGGAGGGGAAAAAATCCTGAAAATACATCATTAAGGAGAGAGTAATACATAATTAAAGATATAATAGAAAAAGTAACATTAACTATTCATTGATATTGATTTTAGCTTCTTCAAAAAAAATTATTCACTAATATTATAATTGATTTTAGGATAATATTTTTCTCAAAACGACTTATGATTTAGGTCAGAGGGAGTAATAATTTTTTAATTAAAAACTAACAAATTCACTAATAAATCATATACTTATAGATTATCCATCAAAACTGATGTTGAAATCGCGATTTTGAAAGATATGGGTTAGGTCCTTGCTACTTGCCAAATTGACAAATGGCTCACATACATGTTCCATTTGAAACAAGGGTAAAACTTTTTTTCAGCACAACCTCAAATCAAAATAATTTGGACTGAACGCACACATATGTGACAAAAAATAATCAATATTATATATAAAGAAAACCATCTCTTTCAGCATTTTTGGGCTGAATTTTTCTTTTCAAAAATACCCTAAATTTTCAATACAAATAACACATGTAACAAATAGATAAAAACAATTAAATATTGAAACAAATGTAACAAATACGATATGAATATTTTTTTTTAGCAATTAAAAAGTGTAATAAGCTAAAGTCACCAAAGTCCCACCCTTCCACAGGCGCATCATTTTCGCATTGCCCAACACATTCTATGAGAAATGATCTCTCCAATTATTTAATTTGAACGTACTACCATTATGTTGATACCGAAGAGGATAGCTACCATTATGTTGATACTGAAGAGGATAGCAAAATAGAATTTACTCCCACTTAGGTAAGCTCTAGGAGATAAAGAAAACTGAAAAGATCTAATGTAAAGAAACTTCCCTAATATTGCACACAAATCAAGATGTATAATGCAGAACTTCCGAAAGTTCCGTTCAAAGCGTTGAGTTCAGTGTACTCTACACAATTCTCATTTCTACGATCCTTTAATGATTCAAGTATTTTGACTACGGTGATTATATCTTGTGGAAATTCCGTCACTATTTAGGAAAATCTCAAATTTGATGTGCGAAATAAGATAAGTGAATATTATACCAACGTTCTTTTCCATCGAGAGAGCGCTGGCTAGAAACAAATCACCGCCATTCATGCATTAAATAAATCTCAATTATACAATATCCTACTGTTAAGTCAACACAGCAAAGAGGACACAAACGTCTCCCACTTAAACTACCA